>OFET01000164.1_pt1 | contig 82565 bp, 72 predicted proteins | sample 1521211 | NCBI WGS metagenome assembly OFET01 (sample SAMN03766358, study PRJEB24113) | microbial mat metagenome | isolation source: enrichment culture HLUCC-A from microbial mat sample contains cyanobacterium...
AGATTGAATGTCTTTGTTTCTATTGACGATAGCCGGGTCGATAAACCCATCCATGCGGACCTGACCCGTCGGTATTTCTAGCGGGGGAATACCTGGTGTCTGACCGGAACCGAAAACATCCGTGGCCGTGCGCAGGTGTTGCGCCCAGCGTAGCGATTGTTTCCGAGGAAGAAATTCATCGACCGTATAACCAGAGCCACACACGACTTCAGTTATACTATAAAGAGTATCCCGGAAGCCATTTGTTACAAATAAATTTTGCGGCCGTCAATCAGCGCACTTAAAAACGGCCTTGATGTGCGGGAATGGTCGTTTTTTAATAGACCGGGCCGTGTAATTTTTTTCCTGAAAACCAGCACTTTTTGTGTGATGTAAAAAAATATGGGAGTTCAGAGGGACTCACTCTGAACTCCCATAACAGAACTTCATGTTTATCTGAGGGGCTGGTCCCAGAATAACCTATTCTCCTGAAATCTGACGGTTCAAATGGTAGTCAGGACTTCATTTTCAGATGAAGTTTGTACGCAAAAAACAAGCCTATAGAGCACAACATAATGGTTCCAACCACTGAAAAAACAACCCTCCATGTTTCATAAGCCCCGATTTCACCAGTCATGACCAATGTCATGATTCTCAAACTGTATAAGACTACCACTAGCAATAAAGCTACTAGTAGAACATTTTTGTGTTTATTCATGAGAAACAATTTTCAGCTGCTCCAATTAATCCCCCACCTACTCCACCAACCACTACACCAACTATACCACCTCCTACAGTTCCGATAATTGGCAATGTAACCGTTCCAACAGTTACACCTGCAAGCCCGAGAGTTCCTGCTCCAATAAATGCACCTCCTGTGATTCCCGCCGCACATTTACCCCAGGTGTCCCACCATCCATCGCCGCCACCATTGGGGCAATCCATGATCACCACCACGATCAGTTCAAGTCGGCGGGTTTCCGGGTCTATGACAAATTGCTGAATGGTCTTTTCTTCACATTCTTCATTCAGGTTTTGAATAACGTTCGATGAAACGCCTTTTGGGGTCGCGTTGGATGACGCACTGCCCGCTTCGGTTCGAAGCTCGTCTATGAGTTCGCCGTTGTCCTGCAAATACACCAGAAACTCCCGCGCAGTGATTACAGAAAGTCGTTCTTCATCGTCAAAATCGTGGGTAGATAACAGCGCATCCAGCAGCGCTATTGCTTCATCGGGTGTTTGTGACTGGCGGGTGATGATGCCGATATACTCCTGTACTATGGTATCGGCTTCCTTCGACCGGACATCGGGGTTAACGACCCGCTCGTACCCTCGTTCAAAGGCTTCAAGGTCGGCCTGTTTGCCCAGCACGTCGATGTAGGCCTGACGGATGTTGGTGGCAAACTGATCCATTTCGGTCATGTTCATGTGCTGATTGGACGCCGTAGCCTGCGACAGGACTTCCCTGAGCGTTTGTTGATACTCCGTTAACCAGTCGGCTTCCTGTCCGGCGTCAACCACCGGATTACACGCATTCAGGGTGACCAGACTCAGCAAGAAGGCAACAATGAGAGAGAGAGAGAGAGAGAGAGATTGTTTTTGTTTTCATGGCTAAACTTGATATTAAGTTGTTTTGACAGCCCGTCGCCCGAAGCGACGAACCATGAGGACGCTGCTTACAGCAACAAGGACGATCGCGCATCCCTTTGCAGGCAACTATCTATAAGAGTATTTCGGAGGCCATTTGTTACAAAGAAATTTTGCGGCCGTCAATCAGCGCACTTAAAAACGGCCTTGATGTGCGGGAATGGTCGTTTTTTAATAGACCGGGCCGTGTAATTTTTTTCCTGAAAACCAGCACTTTTTGTGTGATGTAAAAAAATATGGGAGTTCAGAGGGACTCACTCTGAACTCCCATAACAGAACTTCATGTTTATCTGAGGGGCTGGTCCCAAAATAACCTTTTCTCCTGAAATCTGACGGTTCAAATGGTAGTCAGCCTATTCTCAACAACAACGGTGCAGATAGAATTAGTTACTTGAGTCATGGCTTTGATTACCTTTTAAATAGTATATAAAGAAGTACAGGAATAAACAGATCATTCCAATAGTACTAATTATTGCCAACCAATCTGGCATCGATTCGGGAAAGTTACTCAACCCTGTCTTCGATATTCTTGTCGAAAGTGCCATATATGAAACTATGATTGCCACGAATGCATAGTTAAATAAGGGAATTAAACGTCTTTGTGTAGTCTTCATGGTCATTACATCAGGAATATGTTAATTAACAGCCGGCAACTGCACCACCTAAACCACCAAACAAACAACCGATTGCTCCGGCACCCGGACAACCAATACCTCCGATTGGAGCTGTTAACGCAGCTGCACTTAAACAACTAGCTAAACCTACGGTTCCACAACCACTCATTATACCCGCCGCACACTTACCCCAGATGTCCCACCATCCATCGCCACCACCATTGGGGCAATCCATGATCACCACCACGATCAGTTCAAGTCGGCGGGTTTCCGGGTCTATGACAAATTGCTGAATGGTCTTTTCTTCACATTCTTCATTCAGGTTTTGAATAACGTTCGATGAAACGCCTTTTGGGGTCGCGTTGGATGACGCACTGCCCGCTTCGGTTCGAAGCTCGTCTATGAGTTCGCCGTTGTCCTGCAAATACACCAGAAACTCCCGCGCAGTGATTACAGAAAGTCGTTCTTCATCGTCAAAATCGTGGGTAGATAACAGCGCATCCAGCAGCGCTATTGCTTCATCGGGTGTTTGTGACTGGCGGGTGATGATGCCGATATACTCCTGTACTATGGTATCGGCTTCCTTCGACCGGACATCGGGGTTAACGACCCGCTCGTACCCTCGTTCAAAGGCTTCAAGGTCGGCCTGTTTGCCCAGCACGTCGATGTAGGCCTGACGGATGTTGGTGGCAAACTGATCCATTTCGGTCATGTTCATGTGCTGATTGGACGCCGTAGCCTGCGACAGGACTTCCCTGAGCGTTTGTTGATACTCCGTTAACCAGTCGGCTTCCTGTCCGGCGTCAACCACCGGATTACACGCTTTCAGGGTAACCAGACTCAGCAAGACGGCAACAATGAGAGAGAGAGAGAGAGAGATTGTTTTTATTTTCATAAGTGGACTTGATGTTAGGTTGTTTTGACAGCCCGTCGCCCGGAGCGACGAACCATGACGAAGCTGCTTACAGCAACAAGGACGATCGCGCATCACTTTGCAGGCAACTATTTATAAGAGTATTTCGGAGGCCATTTGTTACAAAGAAATTTTCAGCCCGTCAGTCAGCGCACTCAAAAACGGCCTTCACGAGCGAGAATCATCGCTTTATTCAAGTCTAGACCGTTAAACTTTTTTTTGAAAAAGCCAGCCTTTTTGAGTGAGGCTGCCATTGGGAGGCGTTTAATCAGGTTTTGTCAGAGGCTCCCGGACTGGTGAATTCGGGGTTTATAACCACATACCTAGCGCAAGGTATGTTCAGATTATTACAAGCTGCGCCAGTCTTGGCCGCTAGTCGCCCCATATCCCCGCCTACACGCCGTCCGCGGCCCGGCCGGCTTCTTGCTAGGTGCACCACTCCGAAAGAAAGGCTTAACAACAGGGACTGACGTTTGACCCGTCAGCCCTGTGCTTGTAGATTGCATGTATTCCGCGCGCTGATTTTACTCCACGACGCGGTCGTATATAAGCAGGTTGCCCTCCGGGATGCGCAGCAGGGTTAACACGGATTCCAATCCTTGAACCACATAACACATATAATCCGATTCGTCATCTATCGCGGTGATTTTCAGAATGCCGTAATCCCACTCCTGTAGGTCACGTACATTCGCCCTATCACATACATCGGTGAATTCCCATTTACGTTCACGATAAAACACTCCTTTGTAATAGGAAATCAACTTCCCATCAGAGTGGTATAGCATGAGAATATCTGAGTCGTCCTCAGCTACCCACTTGCCCAGTATTTTTTGGTTCAGGTCTTCTTGTATGGGTAGTGGTTGGTATTGAGCGCTTACCAAATAGGCAAATCCGCCGCATAAAATCAGTGCGATAATGAGTATTACTCTGTTCAACATGGTATTTCCTCCAATGCTTTATCAATGCCATATCCTAATGGTTGGCAGAGTACATAGAAAAGAAGAAGTCATGGCTTCTTCTTTTCTATTATAGACGTATCAGGCTACTATTCCCGGACGAATACGATGCCACCCGGTGCATTCGGGCCTTCACCGTCCGTCAAGTAGAGCATATTTGCTAGTGGTGATGTTGCGAAAAATTCATCATGATTTTCTGTCATAATCATCCGGATGGATTGCGTATCAACCTTTATCAGACGAACAACACCTGTTGTCCTAGTATATCCCGAAACAAAGTCAAACTCCAGGGTGGTTGAATGTATGTGCCGGACATTCGTCATGGTGTAGCGTAGATGTTCCGAAGCACAGTCAGACGCCCCTCCACGTATCCTCCCGTCGGTGAAGCAATGCCACGCCACATAGTCCCCCTGATCATTTTTTTCAATGGTTACACTACCTTTAATGTGTTCAATATCGAAAATATATTTACCTAATCAGGGATCTGTTTGCCGGGATGTCTGCGAAACCGCAGCAAATGCCAGGACAGTGATCAAACAAGTTGCCAGCAATAGTGATATAATCGTTTGTGTTTTCATGATGGATAAATATCGAGGAACACCGCCGGCATTATACGGAGAGTATCCCTCGCTTTTAACGTTTATGAAGTTAGATTTCCTTAGGTCAGCCGAGATGCGAACGATATTCTTTGAATGACACCTGTCGTGGTATTAAAGACTATAGTCAAACCAGAATCGCCAACAGTGATATACATTTTTGTATGTGAAGTATCAAGAGGATCCGTAGCTCGTTTCGACCATGACTTAGGTACATGTTCGGCAAATTCATGAATTGGGTGACCCACACGAACTACAATTCCACTCAGAACGACATAAAACATGTTGTCTTTTATGGAAAACAAGTAAAGACCAAAATCATCTACAAACGAAAAGTCATTTGAGCCATAGGTTAAATAGGTATGCGTTCCAAAAAATTCATTCCATTCCTGTGTTTCCTCATCCGGTTGCGGTAAATACATTCGGAAATCGGACAGTATAGGTTTTAAAAGCTGACCAGATTGGCTTCTGATTTCAAAATCGTTCCACTCAATGATGTCATACTCCCAATCCTGAGCAACTGCCCAGTTTGTTGATGCCGCGGTAAACGCAGCTATAAGCAGGAAAAACGCTTTAATTTTTTTCATAATATTAAATTTAGTGTTTATGGAAACTGATTACATGGATTTTGATTGAGTGGATTCGCATCAGAGTCTGATTCAAAACGTGTAGCTAAAAATGGCTCTGGATTTACATTAGAATCGCGATTTGCTCTAACGAATACTGGTTTGGTACCCATTTCCATATGAACATGGGTTGTGATATTTAGCCCCCTGCGTTCACCTAACCAATCATTAATTCCTGATCTGCCGCAATATCCTACGATATCTCCTTTTTTTAAAGAGCCCGTCGCACGACCATTTTGTTGCAAATGTGCGAAACCTACGCTATACCGAATACCATCAATAGTTGTCCAGCCCCGGATAAAGTTACCATAACCCCAGCCACTATTATCTACTTGATGCCAACTTGTTAAATTGTCTATGTCAAATGGGGCATATAAAGGTTCCCCTTCGGTACAGGAAATATCCGTGCCATGATGTGCTTTTGTCCCACTTTCTCGAACGGCTTTCAGCTCGTCTGGGCAAGAAGCACCTATGCATGGTCTGAACCTTCCACCTGTTTTCCCGGAATTACCCGGACTGGTGATATCGGGGTTTTTAACCACATCCCCTGCGCAGGGTATGTTCAGATTGTTACAATCATCGCCAGGCTTGGCTGGTAAACGGTCCGTATCCCCACCAACGCATCGTCCCGGACATACCGGATCCCAGAAGGCGGTACCATTACGTACTCCGGAGCAGTCTTGTTGACTGGGAATACTCGAATCTCCTCCCGGCAGACAACCCAGCGGGTCGCTCACACAAGGTGGATCTTCCGTGAGACCACCTCCGGAACCACCTGTGGATCCTCCTCCGCCCTCCCAGTCATTATCCAGACGCTGGGCCTCAACACAAATTCGTGGCCAGCATTCTATAACCACGGTACCATCCGTCATTACCGTCAATATAGCACAATCAAACCATCCCTCACTGCCGCATGTAGTTTGAACGCCTGTGCTGGGATGCGATCGTTTTAAACGATGCTGACCGGACTGCACTTCTTGTGGGGTATGCACATTCAGATACCTCCTGAAATTCAGCCGTGCCGAGGGGGTATCCGGCAGCATGGCTGTAACAACCACCATAAAACCGTCCTCGTTGACCCGGGTATACAAGAAGGGACGGGATTTACCACCGGCCTGGGCAAGCACATCCTGGTGAAACGTAAGATTGGTGTAGCCATACTCCCATTGCGAGCCGGTGGAGTCGAGCGCAGCAAATACCGCGATGTGCGGGTAATCCAGGGTAACCGTTAGTTGGGTCAGGAGCTGCGTAAGGGCAATAGTGTCTACCTCCGGCTGTGGTGTCTGCCCGGGCTTCAATCGCACATCGTCTGCCGGGTTTGAGGAGCGGATGGTCAGCAATACTTCTGTGTTTGCCACAACCGGCAGGGGGCTCTGCCCGGTACGAGGTAACTCGTGTGGTTGCAGGGTGGAGTCTATAGCGGTGGATGTATCTATCAGCTCACAGCCGGTCCAGCCGGAGGTGGCTAAAACAACCAGACTAAACAGTGCGAGTGTCCGCCAGTTTGGTCGGCGTACTGTGCGCTGGCCGGTACCTGACTCCCTGCGGGATACAGCAGGGGAACCTTCCGGGCCAGACGGGCCGGAAAGATGAGGGGGGGGGATTTTCTCATAGATTGAATGTCTTTGTTTCTATTGACGATAGCGGGGTCGATAAACCCATCCATGCGGACCTGACCCTAGGTATTTCTCGCGGGGGAATGCCTGGTGTCTGACCGGAACCGAAAACATACGGGGCTGTGCGCAGGTGATGCGCCCAGCACAGCGTTTATTCTCGGGGAAGAAATTCATCGACCGTATAACCAAAGTCCCACACGACTTCAGTTATACTATAAAGAGTATCCCGGAGGCCATTTGTTACAAAGAAATTTAGCGGGCGTCAATCAGCGCACTTAAAAACGGCCTTGATGTGCGGGAATGATCGTTTTTTAATAGACCGGGCCGTATAATTTTTTTCCTGAAAACCAGCACTTTTTATGTGACGACTAACCCGGGGCATACGACTCAAACGCGCTATGATCGCAGCGTGGATTCAAAAAGCCGTTAAAACTTCATATGATGCCGCTTGTTGACTTCCTTCACTGCCAGATTACACAGGAAACCGATGAGCAGGAGGCCCGCCATGATGTACATGGTCACCGAGTAGGCCTGTGCCGCCGGAACGCCGGCATCGATCTGCATCTGACGGATGTAATTCACCAGCACCGGTCCGAGGATGCCGGCTGTTGACCAGGCCGTGAGCAACCGGCCGTGAATTGCCCCCACCTGAAACGTGCCAAATAAGTCGCGCAGGTACGCCGGAATGGTGGCAAAGCCCCCGCCATACATGGTCATAATCACCGCACAGGCCGCAATAAACCAGAACTCGGTGCTCAGTGAGCCCAGCGATGGTACGGCGGCGTACAGGGTCAGTCCTAAACCAAAATAAATTCCGTAAACCACCTTCCGACCAATTTTATCCGAGAACGAAGACCATAAAAATCGACCAATCAGATTGAAAAAGCTCAGTAATGCCACAAAAAAAGCGGCCGACTCAGGCGTCACCGAGCCCGGAAACATCTCCTGAATCATGGGCGAAGCCTGACTCAAAATGCCAATCCCAGCGGTAACGTTCACCATGAGCATGACCCACAGCAGCCAGAATTGCGGCGTTTTCAGGGCCTCATCGGCATTTACATGGTTATTGGTGATCATTTTGTTGCCGTTATTTTCGGCAGGCACCCATCCGGCGGGTTTCCATCCATCGGCCGGAACACGCACCAGAAACACGCCGATCATCATCAAAAAGAAGTACAGGGTTCCCATCACCAGCATGGTCTCCCACACCCCGACCGATGCCTCTGAACCGAAACGCCCCAGCAGCGAAACCGCCAGAGGCGAACCAATCATCGCCCCGCCACCGAATCCCATAATGGCCAGTCCCGTTGCCATACCCGGCCGGTCCGGGAACCATTTAATCAGCGTTGATACCGGCGATATATACCCGATGCCGAGACCAATTCCGCCCAGTACCCCATAGCCCAGGTACAACAACCAGATCTGATGCAGATAAACCCCCAGCGCCGAAACAAAAAAACCGCCGCTGAAACACAGGGCCGAGAAAAACATGGCTTTTCGAGGTCCTTCCCGCTCCAGCCACTTACCGAACAATGCCGCCGACAGACCCAGAAAAACGATGGCAATAGAGAAAATCCAGCCGATGTCGGTGAGTCGCCAGTCGCCGGGAACCGACTCCGATACCCCGAGGACGCGGGTAAGCGGCAGGTTGAATACGCTGAAGGCGTAAACTTGTCCGATGGCAAGGTGAATAGCAAGAGCAGCGGGAGGAATCAGCCATCGGTTATGATTCGGTGCGGCTACAGTATGTTTTCGGTCTAAAAAAGCAAACACGGCACTATCAGGTTACAGGTGCGAAATTATATAAAAAATGGATGCTACCCCGGCTATAGTTCAGCGCAGCGGTCGTCCGGTATGGTTATCCCTATCATTGGTCTGCAGTAGAATCTGCCAAAAAACGAAAATGTAAAGTACGGTAAAGCCTGAGGAATTCCCAGCGTGGTACACCTCGAAATTATTCATGATATTACGTTGTAGCCACCGTGCGCATCGGAAAACCTCATTTAATCTCGTGAATATTTTTACTATGCCAGCATCTAAGACCGCAAGCAACAACGACAACTCCACCTCTACCAGCATCGCCATCATCGGGTGCGGCTGGCTGGGCACGCCCCTGGCAAGGCATTTCATCGACCGGGGATTCACCGTCCGCGGAACAACTACGTCACGCGATAAGCTTGAAGCACTGCAGCAAGCCGGCATCGATGCATCGGTGTACCGGCTGGGTTCCGAAACCGATGCAGTTCCGGTGGCCGAACGATATATCATCAACATCCCCCCTTCCCGCATTGCTGATTACCCGGCAAAATTGGCGATGTTGCTCAAGTCTATCCCTGCGCAAGCCCGGCAAATCCTGTTCTGCAGTACCACATCGGTGTACGGTAATGCCCCGGGACGGGTGGTTGAATCGGATGTCAGCCCGGGGGAAATCCTTCCTGCCGGTATTGACGATGAGGCCCGACACGGAACACCCCGCTCCGTCTTGCTGCAGGCCGAGGGGGTAATGGCCGCGGACTCCCGGACCACCATCCTCCGGCTGGCCGGACTGATCGGCGGTGGTCGAAATCCCGCGCGTTTTCTGGCCGGTCGAACCGGATTGAGTCAGCCGGATGCTCCGGTTAATCTGGTGCACCTGGAGGACCTCATCAGCGTTTTTTCAGCTTTGGTTGACCAGCATATAACCGGAGGCGTGTTCAATGTCTGCGCCGCAGCGCACCCCTCGCGAAAAGCCTACTACACGGCTGCGGCCGGGAATGCGGGTCTATCGTTGCCGGAATTTGATGAAACCGATACCCGGGGCGGAAAAGAAATAGATTCCTCTGCGCTGGAAACGCTTATCGGACTGCGTCTGTCTCGCATTCATCCCTGAGGGGGCCAGCCCAATCCGCTCCCGGCTCCCGCAGCCTGATCCGCTGTCTGCATCGTCCCCGGGGAACCGGCCCTACCTAGCCCCGGCTCCCGCAGTCTGTACCACTGTCTTAACCGCCTTGAGCATATTCCCTTCTTCACCCGGGTACTGAAAACCACCCGGAGACTGAAAACCACCCGTGCACACGTCAGCGCACCAGTCCCAGCACGCCTTCCAGCTCCTTCATCGTCTGCCTTCGTCGACTACGATCGATGCCGACCTTCTCCATAATGATTTCGTTTTGGTAGAGTTCGCGGCAGGTGGTAACCCCCTCCTCCAGCAGGATTGTCTTGTCGCGGCGGGATAGCTTTTGCAGTAACGTTAACGGCATGAGCTGTGCCTCTTCAATGACCGTGAGCAGCGTACGATGCCCGGGATAATCCCAGCCCATCAGGGATATGCCGGCGCATTGGCTGTAACGGACGGCGTCTTCGGTGAACTTCGCGTTGGTGATGATCCAGGGCTTAAAGACCGGTTCCTCCCCCTTGCCAGGGAGATAGCCGGGCAGATCGAGGCCCATCTCACGCCAGGTTCTGCCCTGGTCCTGCTTCCAGGCTTCGGCCACATCCAGAAAGCGGGCATGAAAGTACAGGGGCACCCTTACGTCGGTTTTAGAACCCGCCTGATTTCGGAATTTGCATTCTACCAGGGCTATTTCACCGTTTTTCCGACCAATCACATCCAGCTCATGGGTTACACATCGTCCGCTGACAATCCGGCCAACACTGGTCTGATAACCCATGCTCTCCATCACCGCCCCGATGAATCGCTCAAACGGGTATCCGGAGGGGCCCAACTCCATGACGGCCTGCTTGAGCTGATAGCGGGAGGCGGCAAATACCGAATCCCGTCGAAGCGCCTGAAATGCACGCCGGTAGATTTTCCGGGTCGACATCCCGTCACGCAGCTGCGACTCTACCTCATCGATGACCCGTTCGGCGTCATGTTCCTTTGCCCCGGACCGAAGCAACGATCCGCGCAACTTCTCACGGTCGTAGGTATCGCGCTCTCCGGTTGCCTTGGTAATCTGAATGTCAGGTGGTTTCACGGTTTCTGAATCATCGAAAGTGAATACGGGTTAAGCAGCCCGCGCTGGTAGTAAAGGTCGGGCACAAAGCCCCTTTTCAAGCAGCGGAAACGGGGTGGGGTACGAGGGAGCCGCCCCTGCCCGGCTGGTGGTAAAGACTGGGGCCCATACCAGCGCGCAGGGCCATCGGGCGCAGTGCACAACCAGGAAACTGTGGACCTTACCGGTAACCGGCGTACAACCTGCGGAGCCGATCGGTTACCTGGTCGTAAATGGGTCCGGTAAAGGCCACAAACAGGTCCTGAGGCGGGGGCGCCGGTGCCTCACGCAGTCCGGCAAGTCGGGCCTGATCTTCGGTCAGGGCACGCTCGTCACCGTTGAAATTCGCCCATTCGTTCACCCAGACAAATTCGGACGGAATTTTTTCCTGCAATATCACCCGACCGGTCCAGGCATCCACCACCCGCAGGTCCATCACCCCGTTGGAAACCAGGGTTTTGCGATGGAGGGTATATTCAGCCTGCACAGTATTGAATACATCCAGCTTTTCCCCGGACTCCAGGGTCACCTCGCCCACTTTAACACTGTCTTCACTCTGAACCACCGAGGTATTGCTTTCGATGCGGGTTTGCCCGATGGCAAACTCATCGAATTCCAGCATAACTTCATGGTCGGGCCGGTCAATGCCCTCAGCCTGAGCTTCATCGGGAAAATAGAAACGTACGTACTCATTCATACGCCGGCTGGTCTGCAGGTACTCAAGTACCTTGTTATGAAAAAACTCATGACTGACCGACAGGCTGCGCGACTGAATCGGGGGTACGTGTACCACTACATGCAAGGTGGCATAGCTCAACGCCTCCTCCATACGCTCACGGGTATCACGAAAGTCGGGCACCATACGCTCCACCACCATGAAATGGTCGTACGCTTCACGGGATCGCTCCCGGTTCGTCGGACTCAGCGAGGCCATGCCCGCCTCGTAGCGGGCCTCGGCAGCGCGCTGCCTGCTGTCATTGATTTCATCGATGTAGAGTCGGCCGGCCGGGACCAGTTCCAGGCATCGGGGGCACCGCTGTACACGCTCGGTCATGGCATTCAGCTGCTCGTAAGAAGCTACCACCGGCTCGTAACGAAACGGATCGTTACTCTGCTGAAATACATTGATGCGGTTCACATGCAGATCAACGGCCAGCGGCCAGGCACGTTCCAGAACCTCGGCGGCCTTCTTGTTGTTCGGGCTGCTGCGAAGCTTGTCTACCGAAAGCCGAACGGCCCGCTCATAGTCGCCCTGATTGAGTGCACGACGTGGCGTGTTGCAGCCGGCTGCCAGAAAACTGACCAGTAAAAGAAGGAGTAACGGTGTTTGATACGAACGTTTCATAGCGTTTCAGATAAGGTGAGACGGTGGTTCGATGGAATAATAACGCGAGTTACCGGTAATTCAATATCTTTTTTAGGCCTATCGCATCGATTGCCGAGGGGATGGCTGCAGGGCAAGAAATCAATTGCTAAGAAAAGGATTAGTATCTATCTTTACCAACTTGTAACTAAAACCGACTTTTTGATACTATGTACACGTTCATCGTTATTCTGATTACGTTAATTGCGATTTTCATGACCATCGCCATTCTGATGCAGAGCGGGCAGGGTTCCGGGCTTTCCGGCGGTCTGGCCGGTAACGCAGCGGGTGCCACCGGAATGGTGGGACAACGACGTACTGCAGATTTTCTGTCGAAGGCGACCTCTGCTATGGGCGGTGCATTTCTGGTGCTGTGTCTGGTTGCCAACTTCTTCATCGACCGCTCTACAGGAACGCAATCAGCGGTTCAGCAGCGTGGTTTGGAAATGCCGGCCAGTAACGACTTCCAGCAGTCAACCGAGTCACCGGCTGCAATTCCACAGCAGCCTGCCGAAAACGAAAATTAATCCGGTAACACGGACTCACAGGCAGCAGCAAACAGTTTAACCCCGGTATTACAAGATATCGGGGTTTTTTATTGGGCAAAATATCCTTCTCACAGGCCGGTTCTCATTACTACCGCTGGGCCGTTGCCGCCCGTGCCGCTGCGAACCTGCGGTCGCTTCCCAAATTCTACTAATCGGCGGCGGTTCACCATTCCGGGGTCAGGGCGCTGATATCAGGACCACTTCCTCAGCCACCAGCCCCTTGTCATTCTTGATCAGGGTAAATTCAAAAATCAGGTCTCTGCTCGGCAGAAAACTGGTGTCAAAGTCGGCCTCGAACTGCGATACATGGGCAAAAACCGTGCGGAAAGGCGATTCATCAGCCCGTGAGTCGGTAATCCAGAGCCGGTCCTCAATTTTGTTGAGATAGCGCATGAAGCCGTAGCCGTCACTGTGCGAGAAATCGTAACACATCCCACGAACCCGTGAGCCGACCGTTCCCCACTCGTAGGGCGACTTGATGGGCAGCAAGCCCGGAATACTGTAGCCCGAGATAAACAGATCCACCTCGCGCTTCAGCGCCTGGGCAACATTATCAAATCCAATCAATTCCACGCGTTGACCACGGGCCTGAAGTGCCTGCACTACCGGAACCAGTCCGCCGTCACTGCTGAGCAGTACGATGCGGTCGCACCCGACGGTCTGGGTGAGCATATCTACCGTCATGTCAATATCAACGGTGTTTTTTGTCACCACCGACTCGGTTTCCGGGTCGGTGTATTTTTGGAGGTTTTTCTCAATGACTTTGTATTCAAAATCACGCATGACCTCGGAAAAGCGGGCTGTTTTTTGCTTGTAGGCTGCATCTTCACGCATGCGATCACGGTCCACAGCCAGGTACACATTCAGCCGGCAGGGAGCACATCCGCCCCGTGATGCAAATTTCCGGAGAATATCATAGCGAAGCCCGAAGCCGCCGTTGAGTGTTACATTGACCGCGTCCACAAATACACTGACGCGCTGATGGGATGTGCTCATCGTACTTTCTTTAAAAATAATAATATAAGATTCCTCGATATCGCCGTCGGGACCCAACTAACTATCCGAGTCCTTTACGCGGCTTTCCGAAGAAAAATACAAAAAGTAATCCACAACTGAGTAACAATGTCCGGACGCCCGCGCCGTGCATCCATTCCAGGGGCGATCCCGTGCCCAGCCACACCAGCAGCCCCGCAACGCCCATCATGACCAGGGCCGTACCCACGCGATAATCGACCGGCATGGCGCGTCGGGCGTAATGCAGCAGCAGCAGACTCATTGTTGCGTAGGCCAGAATTTTGACCATGGCCGGACCGGTCATCCCGAAGGCAGGTACCATCCAGATATTGGCCAGGATCGTAATGCTTGCCCCAATCAGGGTGATGGCCGGCAGTTTGGAGGTCTGGTCTTTGATGAATATCCCGGCCGAGAAGTTCACAAACCATCCCTGAAACCAGTAGGCTGCCAGCAGGAAGGGCACAATGGGCAGTCCGTCCCAGTACCGGCTATCGATGAGGGTGGCTCCGCCGGTGAAGGGAATAGCGAAACCGGCGATTTCCGCCGCGAAAAGCCCGATACTCAGAAAAATGGCCCCGGCAATCACATTGAACCAGTCGAACACCCCGGCAAACAGGGTTCGGTTGTCCTGAGCCGCCGCGTATTTCATGAAAAAAGGTTGCCAGGCCATGCGGAACATCTGTACACCCAGCGTCATAAATATGGCCAGTTTGTACGTGGCATTATAAATACCGGTTATGTCTTCGGCCGTATAATCGGTCTGATAGATACGCTGGATATCGTCCGGATTCATGGCATTCAGGTAGAATCGGTCGAGGAATTCGTTGACCGCATACCCGAGACCGTTGGGCACGTAGGGCAGTCCGAACAGCAGCGCTGTTTTCAGCAGAGACGTATCAAAGCGGCCGGATAACTGCTTGCGGGTGAGCACTCCCAGGACCAGGGTGGTAAGCACTGAAGCAACAATATTACTCCACAGTACGGCCTCAATCCCCCAGCCAAGTCCTGCAACCAGCCAGAAATTCAACGATAAATTCACGATGACATTCGCCAGCCGGACCCCGGCATACAGCCAGGCTTTGCGAATGAGCCGGAGTTCGGCGAAGGGAACCACACTCAGCGCGTCAAACCACAGAATGCCGATCAGCAGCAGGTACAGGGTATCGGCATCGGGACGGGTCAGGCTCATCAGCGGCTGCAATGCTTCCGATCCCAGCATCATGAGTACCGCCAGCAGGGTACCCACCAGCAGGATGGCCGACTGCAGGGTGCGGAATACATCCTCCGAGCCTTTCCGCTCGGTGGCGTAGCGAATATAGGACGACTCCATCCCGAAGGTGAACAACACGTTCAGAAACCCGATTCCCGAATAAATAAGTCCGATGATACCGTACTCGCCCGGCAGAAAGTAGGAGGTGTAAAACGGCACCAGCAGATATCCCAGAAACCGGGCTACCACACTGCTCAGTCCGTAAATCGCGGTATCCGAAAAAAGTTCTTTTAGCCGGGACACAGACTGTGGGTTATCAGGTTACCGTTTGAAAGGCCGGGTTTGGGAGCAGCGCAGGTTGACCCTCGCCGCACCGATGAAACGAGGGTGCTTCAATCCTGGTGCCGCCATCGGTCAGCCGACACATATCAGGATCGCCCGTTGATGAGGTCCAGCAAGGCTTGCATTCCGTAGCGGTAGCTGTTCGCCGAAAAACCGGCAATGATGCCATCGCACACGCCACCGGTCAGCGAAGCGTGACGAAACGGCTCCCGGGCATGGATGTTGGATAGGTGCACCTCCACTTTCGGCACCTTCACCATCGCCAGTGCATCGCGGAGTACCACCGATGTATGGGTTAATCCGCCGAAATTGACCAGCATTCCGTCAACGCCTCCCTCGTGCACAACCTGATGGATTCGCTCAACCAACTCCCCTTCGTGATTACTCTGGAAAAATTCGGTCGTCACAGTATCAAATTCACGATGCAGCATGGAGGCAATGTCAGGCAGGGAGGTATGTCCATACCGGGCAGGGTCTCGGTGCTCCAGCATATTCAGGTTGGGACCGTTCAGAACCAGGATGTGCATGATAATGTAATCTAGGGTTGCAGGGAGAAACCCGGACAGGTACCAGCGGAACCCGTCCGACTCAGATGTTAACGTGCAGAAGCCGCTTTCGCGTGCTCATGTCAAAGCCCTGCGCGTCAAATGCGGCCAGGGTACGGTCGATGGTGTAATCTACCCGATGGATGGTAAAGGTAAAAGCATCGGTATCCAGCAGGATAAAGCTGGCGCGCTGATCGGAATCGCGCGACTGCCCTACGGCTCCGGGATTCACAACATAACGGAAACCCGGCTCCATGCCAAATACACCCAGTTCATTGGCTACCACGCCGGGAATGTGCGTGTGCCCTACAAAGCAAAAGGTGTGCGGAATGTGCTCCAGAGCTTTTCTGCACAGCACGGCCGAATTCAGGTAGCTCCATCGCTCCGGTCGGTCGGGCGAGGCATGCACGATCATAAACAGGTGGTCGTCAACCCCCTCAAAACCCGGATAACCGGCATCGCGCAGTCCGGCGGAGGTCCAGGTCAGCGGCAACCCCTTGAGATAGCGGGTATTTTCTTCGGTCAGATGATCCATGGTCCATTTCAGCAGCGTTTGGTTCGGCTCACGGAAAAAACCCAGGGGCATTCTGCCGGTGATGGCTGCATCGTGGTTCCCCTCCACGCACGGGATATTCCGCTGGCGGATGATGTCAATTACCTCGTTCGGCTGCGGACCATACCCTACCAGGTCGCCCATGCACACAATGGCATCCGGGCTGAGGGCATCGGCCTTTTTGAGCACGGCCTGGAGTGCCACCAGATTGCCGTGTACATCGGAAATAAGCGCAATTTTCATAGCCTCAAATATAGGCATAATTGTGCGGAAGATGCGAGGGGGATTCAACGGGTATTGCGTCAATGAAGGCTTTCCGGCAGCGGTACAGGTGCGTGAGAATGACCGCCCTGCGCCACAGAAAATCCTGCGCACCGTGCCGGCTGCTGCCGGGTGAGAATCGGGGTGTTGGGAACGTAGTGCAGAAGTCCGTACGTTGCTGTTTAAAATCAACCGTTCATTACGCCAAACTCCAGCATGCCCGCCTACATCCAGCACATCTCTACCCGCGTTCCCGAAAATTATTATGATCAGCAGTATGTACGTGAGTTCATGAAACGCCAGTTCCCCGGCGACCGGCTGACAAGTATGATTCTGCACCGTATTTACACACAATCGGGCATTGAAAAACGGCACAGCGTACTGCGGGAGTTTCACGGGGAGCCGGACGGTGATGGAGCCGGAGCAGCGCCCGCTGCCGTAGAGGGGAACACCGGAACTGTACCAGGCAACGCCCAGTCCAGCGGCGCTTCAGGGCAGCATCCTGCCACCCCTACCGGACAGACTACCGCGCGGGGTGATCGAAACTTTGACACGACAACGGTAGCCGGCGGGGTATCCGCCCCTCCGGACGAGCAGCTTGTAGGTGACGATGAGCCGCTGTTCCGTATACAGCCTGACGGCACCATGCGCGTGCCCACTACCGGCGAGCGCAATGCCCTGTATACCCGTGAAGCCCGCAAACTCTTCATTGCCACGGCCCGCGGCATCTTTGAGGAGCGACCCGACCTGCAGCCTGCATCGGTCACCCATGTGATTACTGTATCGTGTACCGGTTTCTACGCGCCCGGTCCCGACCTTGACATTGTCAACGCCCTGGGACTCTCGCCGGCTACCCAACGCCTGCATATCGGATTTATGGGGTGCTACGCTGCGCTGCCGGCCCTGCGTATGGCCGATAGTATCACGGGCAATGACCCTTCTGCCGTGGTGCTGATTGTAGCCGCGGAGCTGTGTACCCTCCACCTGAAATTTGAATCGGATACCGATTCCCTGCTGAGCACCACAGTCTTCGCCGACGGCTGTGCCGCCGCCCTGGTCACCGGCAGCGACACCCCGCCCCTGCAAGGCGCCCTGCAGGTCGACCAGCTCCACGCTCTGGTCACCCCCAACGGCGCCGAAGATATGGCGTGGACCATCGGAGATCACGGTTTCGACATGGTGCTCTCCTCCTATATACCGGACATCATTGAGGGGAACCTGGACAGCGTGCTGGCTCCGGTCTGGAAAGGATACGGCCTCACACCCGAAGACATTTCCATCTGGGCGGTTCATCCGGGTGGTCGCGCCATTGTAGATAAGGTACAGGACGCCCTCGGCCTGAACGAAACCCAGGTCGCTTCATCGCGGAAGATTTTACGGGATTACGGCAATATGAGCAGTGCAACCGTGTTATTTGTACTGCGAGACGTCATGGATCGGCTGCGTGAAAGTGACGCCGGCGAACAACGGGTACTGGCCATGGCTTTCGGTCCTGGACTCACCGTTGAAACCGGCCTGATGACCTACCTGCCGTAACGAACCGGTATGCTTGACTTCAGAACCCGCAATACCCTGCTGCGTGAACTCATGGACGATCCCGATTGTGATCCGGTCAGGCTGCAGCGCACGTACCGGCAGTTCGGCACCGTGAACCGGCTGGTGGCATCCTGGAAGCGAATTATCACGCGGGAGCTGCTGCTTCGTGTTGCAGAACGAAACGGCGGTAATCGCTCGCTCACCCTGCTGGATATTGGGTGTGGATTGCTGGACAATGCCGTAACGGTGCGTGAGCACGCCGCACGACTCGGCTTCAGCCTGCACATCACCGGCATCGACCCGAACCCCGTTGCAGCATCCATGGTACTGGCCCGTCCCCTGCCGGTTGATGCCGCCTTTGAACAATGCTACCTGCACGATCTCGCCCTGCAGGGCAAGCACTTTGATCTGGTGATTTCCAATCATTTGATGCACCATCTCAGCGACGAAGAAAACCTCGCCCTTTTCAACGATATTGAAACTGTAACACGCGGTGCGGCCCTGATGAACGATCTCCGGCGAAGTCCGGTATCCTGGGCCGCGTACGGACTGGCCACGCTGCCTGTGCGCTGGTACAGCTTTCTGAGCATTGACGGCATGCGCTCCATCCGTCGCAGCTACACCCCGGAAGAGCTCATGCACCTCACACAACGATGTGGCACGGCCGCAGGTACCTGGCAGGTAATTCCGGTCTGGCCCTTCAGGCAGGTTGTGCGTTACGAACCCCACACCGTCTGAAGTATGGCTACACCCCGGAAAGCAGCTCCATTGCCGGTCGATTGCGATTTTCTGATTGCCGGGGCCGGTGCAGCCGGACTCTATGCAGCCAACATACTCATCCGGAACGGGTTTCGTGTACGCGTTCTGGAGCGCCGGGCCGAGCCTTCCACCCACTCCCGCTCTATCGGCATTCACCCTCCATCTCTGGAGCTGCTCCGGGAGCTGGGCTTACTAGAATCTTTCCTCAGCGAAGGCATTCATGTAACCACGGGCCGTGCCATGGTCATGCGCGGGGGAGCACCGTGTACCGGTAAGCCACCGAAGGATGGGAACAAGGCGGCCGGGAAGCATCGCTCAGTTGAAGATGGCGATTTCAACAGGGAGCAGCCCGATGGTGGGAAAACGATGCGGGCGGGTCGGTCGTACCGGCTTGAACTGGGCTCCGGTGTGGGAACCGATCTCATTTTGACGCTGCCTCAACATCGCACCGAAGCCCTGCTGGAAGCCAATCTGCCTGAAGACCTCGTTCTCAGGCGGCAGACCGTCATCGGATTCCGTGAACAGGTCGATGGAATTTCGGTTGAAACCCGTTGCGGAGATAGCGGTTCTTCGCGGGTTTTCAATGCGCGGTACCTGCTGGCTGCGGACGGGATGTATTCCGGGCTGCGTGGCATGATACCCGTTGAATGGTCGGGTTTCACCTACCCATACCCCTTTTGCATGGGCGACTTTCCGGATAACACCCCGTTTGGTGCGGAGGCCGTAATCTATTTAACCCCGGATGGACTGGTGGAGTCCTTTCCCCTGCCCGGCAACCTGCGCCGCTGGGTCATCAATCTGAAACCCGGCGCCAGGGTACGTGATGATAACGACCGCAACGGACGCTGGCACCAATTGCACGCTACAGGGCCTGAAAGCGGCGCTTCAGCGGACTCGATGCGCGTGCCTGATACCACCGGTATCGGGCGGGAGGCGGGTACCACCGGTATCGGGCGGGAGGCGGGTACCGCCAAACCCGGCCTGGAGCATCCGGGCAAGGAGGCGGCCATCGCCGCACTTTGCCGGACTATCGGGCACAGAACCGGATACACGCTGGAACCGGGCCTGGCACAGATGTACAGCGAGTTCAGGGCACACCGGTACACGGCTACTTCGCTGTATCACGGACGGGTGGTGCTCATCGGTGATGCCGCTCATGTTATCAGCCCGATTGGCGGACAGGGGATGAATTTTGAATGGGGTATGATCCGGTCGCTGGCCGATCTTGCGGTAAAAACGGATACGGGTGCGTTGCTTCGGGAGGCGTCGCTGCAAACCTACCAACACCTCGGTCGTAGTGCGGCACGCAAATACGGCAGGAGAGCCCATTTCAATACAACCATGGGGCTCCCGGGTCGACACCACCACCTGCTGGGTGCCGCGGTAAAACTCCTCATGAGCGCTCCGCTGCGCCGGGCTGTGGCCCGGAGATTTACCATGCGCTGAGGCGGCGACGTAGAATCCTGTACCCCGGGAAGCAGGCCTGCGGCCTTGCTGCATCAGCCACAACCGGCAATCCGACCGCAAATCGGCATGTCCTGTCAGGCCCGAAATTGCCTGCGCAAACCGAGGGTGTATCTGAGCGAATTTACGTAGCTTTGCACCATGCGAAACCTTATCAGGTCCAGATCAACCAAATAATGTACATATGAAACGATCACTCCTTACCGCTGCCCTGCTGACCGGTGCCCTGGCCGGTTCCGCGTTTGCCTACGCTAACCCGTCTGCAAACCCAGCAACAGCCCCAGCAACTGTTATGCATACCGACGAATTCAACGAATCCAATCCCTTCTATGCGCCGAGCACACTTTCCATGCAGGCGCCCGACTTTGCAGCCATTCAAACCGGACACTATCTTCCTGCATTCAAAGAAGGTATCAACCGGGCCGCGGCTGAAATCCAGGCCATTGCCGAAAACTCCGCAGCGCCTACCTTCGTGAACACCGTGGAAGCGATGGAGCACACCGGCGAGCTACTCGGTCGCGTATCACGGGTCTTCTTCAACATGACCTCAGCTCACACCAACGAGGATATTCAGGCTATCCAGCGTGAGGTTTCGCCCATGCTATCGGCCCATAACGACAATATCTACCTGAATCCTGCGCTGTTCAACCGGTTCAGGACCCTTCATGACAACATAGAAAACCTCGGACTGAACACCGAGCAGGAAATGCTCCTGAAACGCTACTACCGTAACTTTGTACGCGCCGGCGCCCTGCTCACCGATGAGCAGCAAACCCGCATCCGTGAAATCAACGAGCGGATGTCGGCGCTGAGCACCGAATGGAGCTCCTCGCAGCTGGCCATTACCCGTGAGAGCGCCGTTCTGGTTGACGATGTTGCCCTGCTTGAAGGCATGAGCGACGGGCAGATTGCCGCTGCCGCAGAAGCCGCCCGCAATCGCGGCGAGGAAGGTCAATACCTGCTCAATATCACCAACACTACCCGGCAACCCATCCTCACCTCCCTGGACAACCGCGAGATGCGCCAGCGTGTTTTCGAAGCTTCGGTTAACCGCGGACTCGGGGTCGACGGTGCCATCGATGTTCGCCCCATCGTGCTGGAAATCGCTGCCCTGCGCGCCGAACGTGCCCAGATTATGGGATACAACAACTTCGCCGAGTTTGCCATCGAGCCCAACATGGCCGGTACACCCGACGCTGTGCTGGACATGCTCACCGGTATGGTTCCGGCCATCAAAGTGAACACCGAGCGTGAGGCCGGACAAATCCGCGAGATGATCGCTGAAATGGGTCACGACCATGAACTTATGCCCTGGGACTGGGAATACTACGCCGAGAAGGTCCGACAGAAACTCTATGACATTGATGAAGATGAGGTTAAACCCTACTTTGAGCTGAACAGCGTCCTTGATAACGGTGTCTTCTACACCATGAACCGGCTGTACGGTATCACCTTTGAGGAGCGCTTTGACCTGCCCGTGTATCATGAAAGTGTGCGCGTATGGGACGTACTTGACCACAATGGTGAGCAGATTGCCCTGTTCTATGGCGACTTCTACGCCCGTGACTCCAAGCGGGGCGGCGCCTGGATGAGCTCCTACGTGGGACAGTCGGGCATGAATGGCACCAAGCCGGTGGTTGTAAACGTGCTGAATATTCCTCCTCCTGCCGATGGGGATCCGACCCTGGTCAGTTTTGACAATGTGGTTACGCTCTTCCACGAAATGGGCCATGGCGTTCACGGCATGTTCTCGGATGTATATTACCCATCGGTTGCCGGCACGGCCACACCCCGTGACTTTGTGGAATTCCCATCTACCTTTGAAGAAGACTGGGCGGTACATCCCGAAGTGCTTTCCAACTATGCCCGTCACTATCAGACCGGAGAACTGCTGCCCCGTGAGTTGCTGGATCGGGTGATTGCGGCCCAGGCATTCAATCAAGGTTTCGATACCTTCGAATACGTTGCTGCCTCCCTGCTTGATCTGGAGTGGCACATGCTCACGCCGGATAACATTCCTGCCGATGTTCAGGCTTTTGAGGCTGAAGCACTTGGTAAATTCGGTGTAGACTGGGACTTTGTTCCTCCCCGTTACACCACTACCATTTTCAATCATGTATGGCCGGGCGGATATTCGGCCAATTACTATGCCTATATCTGGAGTGAAATCCTGGCAGCCGACGCGTATGCCTATGTGCAGGAGCAAGGCGGACTGAGTCTCGATGTGGGACTTCGCTACCGTGACACCGTGCTCTCTCGCGGGGGAAGTATGGAGCCGATGGAGATTTACAAGAACTTCCGGGGCCAGGAGCCTACCGTAGATGCGCTGCTTCGTCGCCGCGGACTGGTAGCTCCGGAGACCGAAGCCGGTCTGTAACGATCTGGTCGTCACAGCCCGGGGACTCAACCGGGTTGTACACCCACTCCCGGAGACCGAGATACCGGGTTGAAATCTGATTAATAAAAATGGCGTACAGGAAAGACAACCTGTACGCCATTTTTTTATACGTCACCAGCCCCCTTGGGATGAACCACATCGCGCGGCACAAATTTACTACCCGGACTGCTTTTCACCGGCAATCACCGAGCAAAAAAAAGCCCCCGATGCAAAAACACCGGAGGCTTGAGTGCAAGTAGTGAAGCCTTACGTCTTCATTAATTGTTACGTCTGAAATCGGCTGGTGGTTTGAACCTCATGGGGCCGAAGCCCTTCCGCGAACACCTTCCGGCAGGATTTCAAACACGATTATGTGGGATTATTTCTCGCTCAGAAAACTTCTGAGGACGGTCTGAAGAATACCGCCATTCCGATAATAATCAATCTCCACCTGGGTGTCAATACGACTCTTAACGGAAAATTTCTTCTCGGTTCCATCCGCCTTACGAGCCACAACATCAATCAGCTGTTTTGGCTTCGTATCATCGGTAACCGCAATACTGAAATGTTCGGTTCCGTCCAGTCCCAGCGTTTCGGCCGACTCCCCATCCTGATACTGCAAGGGCAGCACACCCATGCCCACCAGGTTGCTTCGGTGAATACGCTCAAACGATTCGGCTATCACGGCCTTAACGCCCAAAAGATTGGTACCTTTAGCCGCCCAGTCGCGCGATGATCCGGTTCCGTATTCCTTTCCGGCCAGCACCACCAGCGGAGTCCCCTCCTGCTGATACTGCATGGAAGCTTCGTAAATACTGGTCACCTTACCCGTCGGGAAGTGCGTGGTATACCCGCCCTCGGTACCCGGAGCCAGCTGATTCTTGATGCGGACATTGGCAAACGTTCCGCGGGTCATCACCCGGTCATTGCCCCGTCGGCTTCCGTAGGAATTGAAATCGATTTCATCAACACCGTTATCCACCAGGTATTGACCAGCCGGCGACTCACGCTTAATATTACCCGCCGGTGAAATATGATCAGTGGTAATCGAATCGCCCACCTTAACCAATACCCGGGCGTCTTTAATAGACTGAATCGGGGCTGGCTCAGCATCCATATTTTCAAAAAACGGAGGCAGCTGAATGTAGGTTGAATCCCCTTTCCAGTCGAACAGCTCCCCGCCGGTGATCGGAATGGCATTCCATTCTTCATTCGAATCGGCAATACCATCGTAGTTTTTATGGAACAGGTCCGGTCGGACCGCATTGTCGAGGTGGGCCTCAATTTCTTCCTGGGTTGGCCAGATGTCTTTGAGGTACACATCCTCACCGTCTTTACCTTTACCGATGGGATCGTTAACCAGGTCGATGTCAACCGTGCCGGCCAGGGCATACGCTACCACCAGCGGCGGCGAGGCCAGGTAATTGGCTTTCACATTCGGATGAATACGCCCTTCGAAGTTCCGGTTACCCGAAAGTACGCCGGCCACAATGAGGTCACCCTCGGCAATGGCTTTGTCTACAGCTTCAGGCAGCGGCCCGGAATTACCGATACAGGTTGTACACCCATATCCAACGAGGTTAAACCCGAGCGCATCCAGGTACTGGGTCAGATCAGATTCAGCCAGGTAATCGGTTACTACGCGCGAACCCGGAGCCAGGGATGTTTTCACATACGGCTTGACGGTCAGGCCTTTTTCAACAGCTTTCTTGGCCACAATTCCGGCACCCAGCATGACGGACGGGTTTGAGGTGTTGGTACAGCTGGTGATGGCTGCAATGACCACATCCCCGTGTTTCATTTCAACGGTGGTGCCGTTCTGATAGATACCTTTGCTGGCAAGCTTCTCCTGGGTAAGGGCAAAACCCTGCGTGGGCTCCTGGGTTACCAGCGCTTTGTTGAAGGAATCTTTCATATTAGCCAAAGCCACACGGTCCTGCGGACGTTTCGGTCCGGCCAGGGAGGGTTCCACCGTGTTCAAATCCAGATGCAGCACATCGGCGAATTCCGGATCAGGGGTGTCGGCTGTGCGGAAGAGTCCCTGCAGCTTGCAGTACTCCTCGACGGTTTTAACCAGGTTTTCGTCCCGACCGGTGCGACGCATGTAACGCAGGGATTCCTCGTCAATCGGGAAGAATCCGCAGGTTGCGCCGTATTCCGGAGCCATGTTGGCGATGGTAGCACGATCGGCCAGTCCCATATTGGCCAGGCCTTCACCAAAGAACTCAACAAATTTGCCTACCACGCCTTTTTTGCGCAGCATCTGGGTAACGGTAAGGGTGAGGTCGGTGGCCGTTACCCCTTCGCGTAATTTGCCGGTTACCTTGAATCCGATAACCTCGGGAATAAGCATGTAGATAGGCTGGCCCAGCATGACGGCTTCTGCTTCAATTCCGCCCACGCCCCAGCCCAGAATACCCAAACCGTTGATCATGGTGGTGTGGGAGTCGGTACCGACAAGTGAATCAGGATAGACTACATCGAGGTCGTCTTCCTTGCGGCTCCATACCCCTTTGGCGAGGTATTCCAGGTTCACCTGGTGAACGATTCCGCGGGCGGGCGGAACAACACCGAAGTTGGTAAAGGCTTTCTGACCCCATCGCAGGAATTCGTAGCGCTCACGGTTACGTTCAAACTCTATTTTGGCGTTGTGCATGAACGCGAACTCCTGTCCGAAGGTATCTACCTGAACGGAGTGGTCAATGACCAGGTCGACGGGCACATTCGGATTGATTTTCTTGGGATCTCCCCCCATTTTGGCCATGGCGTGGCGCAGTGCCGCCAGATCAACTACGGCCGGTACGCCGGTAAAATCCTGAAGTACTACCCGGGCAGGCTTGAAAGGGATCTCCTCATCGGCCGGACTTTTCGCATTGTAGGATGCCAGTTTCTTAACGTCTTCCTCGGTAACCACGTAATTGTCAACCTCCCGCAACACCGCCTCCAGCAATACCTTGATGGAGAAGGGGAGTTTGCTCATGGTTCCGTAGCCTTTTTTCTCCAGCTCGGAAAGACTGTAATAATAGGCCTTGCCGGAAGGCGTATCGAACGTCTTCCGGGTGCCTAAGAGATTCTTACTCATAAATATAGGTAATGGTGTTTCGGTGTAGATTGTTTACAGCGTGAAGATAACGATATTGCCGTAAAATTACCCGAAACGCAATGCGGCATCCAGCCGTCTTGCCACCTCATCCCAGTCAACTACATTCATAAAGGCCTGGGTATATTCACCCCGGCGATTCTGATAGCGCAGGTAGTAGGCGTGCTCCCAGACGTCGACCATCAGCAGGGGAATGTTGGACCAGGTTGAAAGGTCAGACTGACGTTCAACCTGATGGATGATGAGTCGCTGACCAACAGGTTCCCAGGCCAGAACACCCCACCCGCTGCCTTCAACGGCGTTGGATGCCGCCAGGAAATGGGCACGGAACTTTTCGAAGGAGCCGAAGCTGCGGTCGATGTGTTGGCGCAGGGTCTGGTTTGTGGGCTCGCCGCCGCCGTTGGGTGACATGACCGTCCAGAAAAGGGTATGCAGGTAGTGACCGCCTCCATGAAAGCTGATTTCGCGCGACCAATGCTTTACGAGGCTGTAGTCGCCGGACTCCCGCGCTTCAGCCAGTTTGTCCAGGGCGTTATTAATCCCGTTTACATAGCCCTGATGGTGCCGACCATGATGCAGCTGCATGGTCTGGGCGTCAATGTGGGGCTCCAGGGCGTCTGGTGCGTAGGGCAGATCAGCCAGGGTGTAGCGTCCCAGCTCATCGGTGAGCTTGATTTCATAGAGGGACTCCGCACTGGCGGGGTTAAATAGTCCGGCGGCTCCGAGCAGCGCAGCACCGCCCATGGTTTTTTTCAAGTATTCTCGTCGGTTCATAGGAATGTAGATTTTGGTGTGTTGATGGGGAACAGCTTAATAAGTGTCAATATATAGACATAAGTTCCGAAGGCAAATTCAGCCGGACCGATTTACATTTTTTTTGACAACAGGAAGCCTTGGGGGACGCAAACAACAGCCGTACCGGCACTTCGGGTCAGGAGCCCGGCCCGTTCACCAGATTGCATGAGGGTCCGGTAGCAGAATACTGTGCACCCTCCAGGCAGCCATAACGGGTAGGGCAGGCGGGGAAACGCATCGGCGGCGGAGAGGTTTGGCAGCGGCAACCATGTTTATCCTGATTTACTGGTTTGCAGTAGGGGATTTTTTGCCGTATATTTCTCGACTTCACGTAAAATCACAAAATTTATTATCCCGTGGATACTAACAGCTTCAAAACATACAACGCAAAGCCATCGACTATCGATAAGAAATGGGTAGTTATTGATGCCGAAGGCCAGCCCTTAGGGCGAATTGCAACAAAGATTGCGGCTATTCTCCGTGGCAAAAACAAGCCCGAGTTTACTCCGCATATGGATGCTGGTGACAACGTAATTGTGATTAATGCCGAGAAGGTTACACTTTCCGGCAAAAAGATGACTGATAAAGAGTATTTCCGCCATACCGGTTATCCGGGTGGTGTAAAGCTTACTACTCCTGTGGAAATCCTTGAAAAACAACCTACCCGTCTGCTGACGATGGCAGTAAAAGGAATGCTTCCCAAGAATACACTCGGTCGGCAATTACTGCGCAACCTGCGCGTCTATGCAGGACCTGTGCATCCGCACGCTGCACAACAACCCGAAACCGTAACTTTCTGAATAACTGATGGCACAGACAAACGCAATCGGCAGAAGAAAGACGTCTACGGCTCGAGTTTACATCAAGCCGGGCAAAGGTGAAATCAAGATTAACAATCGTACTTTCACTGATTATTTCCCGCTTCTCTCACATCAGAACGTCGTAATGCAACCGCTGACAGTTACCGAAACTGAAGGTAAGTTTGACATTGTGGTTACGGTTCGTGGCGGTGGTTACACCGGTCAGGCTGGCGCAGTTCAGCTTGGTATTGCCCGCGCGCTGGACAAGTTTGACGGTGAGAACCACGGTAAACTCAAGCACGATGATCTTCTTACACGTGACGACCGCATGGTTGAGCGTAAGAAGTATGGACGTCCTAAAGCCCGTAAACGCTTCCAATTCTCGAAACGTTAATACGTTTCCGCATCCTTTGTCTGCTGCCGGCCGGGTCAAACCGGCCGGACCTGCAACATCTACGATGCACCTCACTATATCTCACATACTCCGTGACGTACTAACCTGAGTGTTTCGGCCAGTTCGCCGGAATGGGCAGTATGAACGATCGGGGTAGCGGAATCAACTCACAATTTATTGATATCATGGCTCAAGCAGCAAGTATAGAAGAATTGCTCAAGGCTGGTGCGCATTTCGGCCACCTTACCCGTCGCTGGAATCCGAAGATGAAAGAATTCATCTTCATGCAGCGCAACGGCATCCACATCATTGATCTGAAAAAAACCCATGCAGCCCTGCAGGAAACGATCGATGCCATTGAAAAAGTAGCCCGTTCCGGCAAAAAAATTCTTTTCATCGGAACCAAAAAACAGGCTCAGGAAATTATCAAAAACGAGGCCTCCCGTTGCGGAATGCCCTACGTTACCCACCGCTGGCTGGGTGGTATGCTCACCAACTTCTCGACCGTACGCAAGAGTATTGCCCGTATGGAAGAGATCAACAAGATGCGCACCGACGGTACGTATGAGAACATCACCAAGAAAGAGCGCCTGATGCTCGACCGCGAGTATGAAAAACTCGAAAAGGTTATGGGTGGTATTTCGAATATGTCCCGGCTGCCCGGCGCTATTTTCGTAGTGGATATTGTCAAGGAAGACATTGCCATCAACGAGGCGATGAAACTGAATATTCCCATTTTTGCCATGGTTGACACCAACTGTGACCCGGATATCCCGGATTATATCATCCCTGCCAACGATGATGCCGCCAAAGCTATCCATCTGATTACGTCCAACGTTGCAGATGCAGTCATTGAAGGCGCTGCTGCCCGTGAAGAATACGAGGAAGAGCAGGCCGTCATGGAAGCAATGGAGAAAAAATCGGCCGAGGAGTCGGGCGAGTCTGATGAAGAGGGAGGCGATTCCTCCCCACGCCGCAGACGCCGTAAAGGTGCTGCCGGTGGTGCTGCCCGCACACCGCGGAAAGCTGACTAAGTATTCATACAAACTGCCGGCTGCTGGTCTTCCAGTCAGCCGGTTTTTGTGTAACTCAACATTTCAAAGCAATCATTAATCGATCTGAATTTATCATGAGTATTTCTGCAGCTGACGTAAAAAAACTCCGTGACATGACCGGTGCCGGAATGATGGACTGTAAGAAAGCCCTGGCAGAAGCCAATGGCGACTTCGACGCAGCCGTTGAATTCCTGCGCAAAAAAGGTCAGAAAGTATCTGAAGCCCGTGCCGACCGTGAAGCCAATCAGGGCACCGTGGTCACCCTTATTTCAGATGACCAGAAGAAAGCCGTAGCACTGGCTCTGGCCTGCGAAACCGACTTCGTTGCCCGTAATGAAGATTTCATCGCAGATGCCACCAAATTCGCCCAGCTGGCTTTTGACGAGGAAGTCAGTGACATCGACACCTTCAAGGCCCTGAAAATTGACGGTCGTGAAGTCTCTGAGCACCTCAAAGACATGGTGGGCAAAATTGGCGAGAAAATTGACATCCCGAGTATCTCCCTGATCAAAACCGATGGTGCCGTAGTCTCCTACATCCACCCGGGCAACCAGCTGGCCGTACTGGCCGAGTTTGCCGGCGAGGTAGACGCTGAAATCGGCAAGGATGTGGCCATGCAGATTGCAGCCATGAGCCCGATTGCCGTCACCAAGGAAGAAGTGGACGCCAGCATTCTGGACAAGGAACTCGAAATTGCCAAAGAGCAGCTCATCAACGAAGGAAAACCCGTTGAAATCGCTGAAAAAGCCGCACACGGCAAAATCCGCCGTTTCTACGAAGAACGCGTACTGCTTGAGCAGAAATTCGTCAAAGACGGCAGCGTTTCCGTTCGTGATTACCTGAATAACAACAACGCACCCGTCGCTGTGTCCTTCAGTCGCATCCAACTTGGTGCCTGATTCGCATTGATGCACTTTTAAAAGGCTACTTCGGTAGCCTTTTTTTTGCGCTTTTTTCCGGATTCAGTGTGCATCTGCGTACTTTATCCGGCACAGCACCCTTTATCCATCCGCTTCAACCCCAATTCATCCGTTATGGCAACCTATAAACGATTACTTCTCAAACTCAGCGGCGAAGCCCTGCTCGGCGAACAAGGTCATGGCATTGATGGCAACATCCTCAAACAGTACGCCGATGAAATCAAGGCCGTTGCCGAAAAAGGCATAGAAATTGCCATCGTAATAGGCGGAGGCAACATCTTCCGTGGTGTTAAAGGCGCTACCCAGGGTATGGATCGCGTTCAGGCCGACTACATGGGAATGATGGCCACGCTGATTAATTCCATGGCCTTGCAAGACGCCCTTGAACAAAAAGGAGTACACACCCGCCTGCAGTCGGCCATTCATATGGAACAGGTTGCCGAACCGTTCATCCGCCGCCGGGCCATCCGTCACCTGGAAAAAGGTCGCGTAGTTATTTTCGGAGCCGGTACCGGTAACCCCTACTTCACAACCGACACCGCCGCATCGCTGCGCGCTATCGAAATTGAAGCCGATGTCATCCTGAAAGGAACCCGGGTTGACGGTATCTATGACAAGGACCCGGAAAAACACGCCGATGCCATTAAGTTTGATACCATAACCGGTGACGAGGTGCTCAAAAGACGACTTTCGGTCATGGACCTGACTGCATTCACCCTCTGCCGGGATAACGCTACCCCTATCATCGTCTTTGATATGAACAAGCCGGGCAACCTTATGAAAGTGGCACTGAAGGAAACCGTTGGCACCCTGGTTACCTGGTAGGCTGCCAACCTCCCGATATCTGCTGGCATCCCGTTTACCTGGCATTAGCACCCCCCCCGGTATCTGCTGGCATCCCGATTACCTGGTAGGCAGTCGACCACCCCATGCGTGCTGACATCCCGGCAGATTTCCGGCAGATCAAACTGGCCTGTAGCTTAGCGGTCCGGGCTGATACGCCGACGGATCCCGGTAAAACTTTTTGATGTCTGCGGTATTGTGTAAATTGATTAATTGAACAGCAGCCGGAGATGATTTCCGGCTGATTAACCGGATGTGAATTACCCAACGACTATGGTAGAAGAACTAAACGACATTATTGAAACGGCTGAAATGGAAATGGATGAGGCCGTTGAATTCCTGAAACGGGAATTTTCCCATATCCGTGCCGGAAAAGCCAGTCCGGCCCTGCTGGAAGGTATCCGACTGGATTACTACGGCACCTCCACCCCGCTCACACAAATGGCATCCATCACCGCTCCGGAAGCCCGGCTGCTGGTTGTCCAGCCCTGGGATAAATCTACCATCCCCCTCATTGAGAAAGGTATTCTTTCTTCCGGACTGGGGCTGAATCCTTCCAACGACGGAAACGTGATCCGTATTCCTCTGCCAATCCTTTCGGAAGAACGTCGGCAGGAACTGGTTAAGGTTACCCGCGATGTTGCCGAAAAAGCCCGCGTCAGTATCCGCAACTCCCGTCGCAACGCCAATGATGCCATCAAAAAGAAAGTAAAGGACGATTCCCTGCCCGAAGACTCCCGGTTTGAAGGCGAAGAAATTATCCAGAAGCATACCGACAAGCACATCGCAGCCGTAGACGAGGCCCTCAAGCATAAAGAGCAGGATATCCTCACCGTTTAGTCGCATTAACACCAGGAAGCGGAACGTCGGGACTATACCGATGCCGGCTTCCTGCCCCGCTCTTTCTCCAGCCGGCCCGGCGATTCGGCTGTCCCGGGCCATCAACTCCGAAATACCCGCTACCCTTGTATCTCGCTGAACTTGAATTACACGGTTTCAAGAGCTTCGCGCAGAAGACCACGGTGTCTTTCGGCAGCGGGATTACGGCTATTGTGGGTCCTAACGGATGCGGGAAGTCCAACATTGTAGACGCGCTGCGCTGGGCCCTGGGCGAACAACGACCGTCTCTGCTGCGATCCAGCGCCATGACCAACGTTATTTTCAACGGTACGGCCACCAAAAAAGCACAGGGACTTGCCGAGGTTTCCATCACCATTGAAAACAACAAAGGGATCCTTCCTTCCGAATTCCGGGATATAACCATCACACGCCGACTGTACCGATCCGGCGAGAGCGAATACCTGCTCAACCGTGTACCATGCCGCCTGAAAGATATTGTGGAATTGTTTATGGATACCGGCATGGGATCCAACGCCTACTCCGTCATTGAGCTGAAAATGGTGGAAGAAATTCTGGCCGATAAAAACAACGACCGCAGAAAACTCTTCGAAGAAGCCGCCGGAGTCACCAAGTACAAAGAGAAACGCAAGCAGACCATGCGCAAGCTGGAGGAAACGCGTACGGACATGCTCCGCATCGAAGACATCCTGGTGGAGATCCGAAAAAAGGTAAAGTCGCTGCAGATTCAGGCAGGCCGGGCCCAGCGGGCAAAACAATACGAAGAAGATCTGCACAAACTGGACAAGGCCCTGGCCGGGCATGAATACCGGACCATCCAGGCCGAGCTGGGTCCGCTGATGGAACGTATTGTCAACGCCGACAAAGAAAAAGAAGAGCTCACCCGCACGCTGGATACCCTGGAAACCCAGCTGCTCACTGCCCGTGACACCCTCGCACAACGGGAAACCGAGCAGGCCGAGGCCATGCGCAATGCAGGCCGCATTGCCGGCGAAATTCGTGATGCAGAGACTACAGTTACCATCGACCAGGAAAAAATTACGGCTGAGCAGAACGTCATTGATCAGTATGAGCGTGACGTTATCATAAGCGAGGAAGAAATAAAAGAATTCCGCCAGCAGATAACCCGATCGGAAAACCAGATTACCCGCGCCGCGGTCGACCTGGAACAGGCTGTAGCGAAAATGGAAGCCGCCGGTGAAGGGGTAACCGAAGCCCGTGAAGAGGTTGCCTCTATCCGGCAGCAGCTCGAGCAGGTCAATCTACAGTACCGTGACAGCAACGCAGCGCTTCAGGCCCTGCAGAATAAACGGGTACGCTTTGAAAGCAAGCTGGAGGGTTACCAGGAAGATATGCAGCGAATCGACCGGCAGCTTCAGGGGCAGCTGGCTGATGTGGAGCAGTTCACCCGGGAAGAAGATCGCCTTCGCTTCGATCTTGAACAGTCGCTCGAGGCGCACGCGCTGGCCGAGGCCCGTTACGAGGAAGCGCTCAGGGAACGTGAACGACTTACCGACCAGGAAAACCAGCTCAAAGACCGCCAGCGGGAGCTGCGATCACGCCATGAAGCACTTCGTGCCGAAATAACCCTGCTGCAGGGTATCGCCGACTCCGATGAGGCCTTCCCCTCAGCCGTACGGTTCCTGCGTCAGCACCTGCGGGAATTCACCCGGTTCGACCTGCTTTCTGAGCTGTTTTCTGCTCCGGAGGACCTTTCGGTAGCCCTGGAAGCTGTACTGGGTGATGCGGTAAATTTTGTGGTAATGGATAGCCTGGGTGACGCTGAAAAAGCGTTTGGGATGCTTCGGCAGCAACAGAAAGGCAAGGTGACCATTATTGCGATGGAATTGTTGTCGGGCTCGGATATTGCAGCCGCCGATGGCAGCCTGGCATGGGAGGTTCGGTGTGCGCCGAAATTCGAACCCTTGCGGAATCTGTTACTGGGGGAAGTAAGGGTGTATGAGACCGTACAACAGGCCGTTCAGGGCGTCCGGGAAACCGGCGGAGCGGGCGTTACCCGCCAGGGTGAAGTGGTCTCCGCCAGCCGTTTCATCAAAGGTGGGAGTACCCATAAAAACGAGGGACTGCGTGTGGGGCTCAAAGACCGTATTGAGCGACTGACACAGCAGGTTGACTCCCTGGAAGTGCAGCAAGAGGCCCTGGGTGAGGAACTGGCCGGAGTCAGTCATACACGCAGTCAGATTCCCGTTGAAGCATTATCGAACCGGGTTCGCGAAGCCGGACAGCAGCATCGCAGGCTGGAAAACGAGCGAAACCAGTTTCAGGCACGAAAACACGTGTATGAAAAAAATATTGTCGAGGTACAGGAACGTAAAAAACGAATCCTGGAAGCCAGCACCGCTACCCAAAGCGAGCTGGAGGAACTCGAACCCGAAGCGGTAGCTCTGGAAGACAAACTCGAGCAGGTTCTGGATACACAGCATCGTCTCCGGGCCGACCTCCGGCAGAAGGAAGACAACCTGCAGCGGCTGCAGTCACGGCAGGCTGAAACCCGGCTGGAGGAACAGCAGGCCCGCAACACGGTCGATAACCTGCGCATTGATGTGGAGCGTTCCAACGCCGGCATCGCAGGTATTAAAAAACGCCTGGAGTCCAGAGCAACCAGCGCCCGTGAAGCCAAAGACCGGATTCTCAGCTACAAGGAGCAGATTGCCTCACTCAGCGTTGCGCTGGAAGAACTGCGCCGTAACAAAACTGAAGCCGACCAGGCTCTGAATGAGGCCGAAGAGCGTGCAGCCCGGCAGCGGGGCCGAATCAATGAAACCGAAGAAGAGCTGCGCGAGGTACGCCGGAAACGCGAGATCAACACGGATCTGGTGCACCATCTGAGCATGGCCCGGGAGCGGTTTGACATGCAGCTTAAGTCCATCGCAGATCATGTCTGGGAAACCTACGGCCTGCTTATGGAGCAGGTTGACGAACCTATGCCTGAGGACACCGAACCTGCCGCGGTGAAGGAAACCATCAAAATGCTGCGGGAGCGGTTAAAGAACATCGGAGAGGTCAACAAGCTGGCCATTGAGGAATACGAAGAAGAGAAGACCCGACTGGATACGTTTGAATCGCAGATGCATGATCTCAACGAGGCGGAAACCAAGCTGCGTCAGACCATCGCCGAAATCAACGATACAGCGAACAAGCGTTTCACGGAAACCTTCGATGAAATCCGTACCAATTTCCGGACCGTGTTCCACACCCTTTTTGATGAGAACGATCATTGCGACCTTATTCTGGATGACAACGCCGAAGACCCCCTCGACCGTAAAATTCATATCGTAGCCAATCCCCGGGGCAAACGTCCCAGCAATATTGAACAGCTCTCCGGCGGGGAGAAAACACTGACCGCTATTGCCCTGCTGTTTGCCATTTATCTGGTCAAACCCTCGCCGTTTTGTATTCTGGATGAGGTGGATGCTCCGCTGGACGATGCCAATGTGGGGCGGTTTACCACGATGATCAAAAAGTTCAGCAAAGACACCCAGTTCATCATCATTACGCATAACAAAAACACCATGGAGAAATCGGAAGTGCTCTATGGCGTGACCATGCCCGAGACCGGGGTCAGCAAACTGGTAGCCGTGAAGATGGAAGACGCTCCGGTTTAAACACAAGGTTCGGTTCCGATGTACATCCAATCCGCACAGCTCATAACGTATACGAGTTTGAACGCAATCCGCTGAATAACGGTTCATGATAGTGCCGTACAAACGGTTAGCATCCGGGCCGGGTAGCTGCTGCAAGACGCAGCCCAGCCCCACACCAACTCCCGCACACACCACGAACAACGATGCCCAAACAATTCGACATCCCGCTAATGTATCAGTCGCCCATCATCCGCACGGTGAAGGAATCGCGGCAGATACTGGATCCCCGCAAGAAAGACCTGACGCCCTCGGTGCTGGATTTCGGGTCCGTCCGCTATTTGATTCCGCGGCATTTCGGGTTTTGCTACGGGGTTCAGAATGCCATCGATATTGCCTACCGTGCCGTTGAACAAAACGAAGGCAAGCGCATTTTCCTGCTCAGTGAAATGATTCATAATCCCACAGTCAACGAGGATCTGCTGCGTCGCGGAGTGAAGTTTTTATTTGAAACGGACGGTACGGAAATCATCCCGGTTGATTCGCTTACACCCGATGACATTGTCATTGTGCCCGCTTTCGGTACTACCGTTGAAATGCAGCGCCGGCTGGAAGCCGTGGGTATCAATCCCTACCAGTACGACACCACCTGCCCGTTTGTGGAGAAGGTCTGGAATCGTGGTGCAAAATTGGGCAAAAAAGGGCACAGTCTGGTTATACACGGCAAATATCAGCACGAGGAAACCCGGGCTACGTTCTCGCATGCCGCTCAGGACAGTCCCGTTGTGGTGGTGTACAATCCCGCTGAAACCCGCATCCTGGCAGATATCATGACCGGCAGGCGACCTGTTGCTGAATTTCAGGACGTATTCGGGCATAAGTCTACCCCCGGATTCGATCCCGTACGTGACCTGCAACGTTTCGGAGTGATTAACCAGACGACCATGCTGGCCAGCGAAACCCGGGAAGTGATGGAAATTCTACGTGAAGCGGCTGTTGAGCGATTTGGCGAGGCCGATATCGAAAAACATTTTGCCGATACCTCGGACACCCTGTGCTATGCCACCAACGAAAACCAGGGTGCAACCATGGGGCTGCTGGCCGAAGACGCCGATCTGGCCATTGTAGTGGGAGGATATAATTCGTCGAATACCATGCATATTGTGGAATTGCTGGAGGGCAAGTTCCCCACCTATCATATCCGCGATGCCGCTGAAATGGACTCGCCGGAGCAAATCCGGCATTTCAATCAGTGGGAAAAGGTTGTGGAAAATACATCCGACTGGCTTCCTGCGCATCCCCGACCCCTTACCGTGGCTATTACCTCCGGTGCCAGTTGTCCGGACGCACTGGTAGACGAAGTCATCCTGAAATTGAACGGGTTCGTTGGCGGAACACGGTCGGTGGAAGAAGCCATGGCGGAATACACCGAGGCAGACTAATAGGGCGGATACATCCTGGTGGCATCAATACGAAGAAGTGGGCGGTCGGTCCGGACTCACTCATGGCTGATCAATAGGGTCATTCCTGCTTTAGTCCGTGCCGAAAAACAGCAGCAACGCGAAGGTTATTCTTCTTCTTCCAGTACCACGAAATAGCCGACTGAACGGGGCTGGGTAGCTCGAAGCCGCACATTAAGTCCTGAAGGCGTTATTTCAGTAATCACAGTAACCAGACCTGTAGAATCCTGCCGGATGCGGTTGTACGGCACGTAGACACTAAAGGGAATGTCTTCCTGCGACTGTGCATACTCTTCGATGGGAATGGAGTAGCGTACGGTCACCGTCGATGGCATGAACGTCACTTTCCGACCGGGCGGCAAGCCGGCTATGGTCACCGGCACCCGGAGCTCACCTTCCGTAAACTCTGATATTTGCGCCTGCACACGTACATTGCTGTGGCTGACCTCAACCACAGGGGATGGGGGTTCCAGGGTTACCTGCATATCAATAGGCTCACGAACTTCCTCCAGCTCAACCAGCTGTGTTGGCCACAGGGATATTCCCTCCACACGAGAGCGAGCCCCGGTAACATCAACCGAGTCGGGGGTAACGGCTACCTCGCCGATCATAGCATACTGCCGGCGGAGGGTCAAATCCATGCGAAGGTCAACGGGTACGCGGCGTTCAATGCGTTCATCCAGATTGACATTGAGGATGGAGGGCTGAACTTTGGTAATATTGACATCCTGGGCGGACAAAAACTGGGAGCGAACCTGCTCGAACATATTGACCTGTGTATCCTCCAGATCGAGGGGGATTTCAGGAGGGTTGTTGTACACACTGAGCAGTTTCCAGCCCTGACCGCTCATTCCGACGGTAACCGAAGTCGGAATCGATGAAACCAGGGCTTTGTCAGGGGCGATGGATACCGTGCGCACCGGCAGCTCCATTTCCAGGTTAAATTCACGGTCGAGGTTGACCATCAGCCAGGATATTACGGCAATGACGTAGGCAACGGCAAAAACCAGAATAGACTCCCGCTTGGAAATCGGGGCCTGTTCGTCGTCTCTGGCCGTAATAATGAGCCTCGGCCAGGCACGGGAGCCGATCCAGTCGGTCAGTTGGGTCAATAGCTGGCGTACAGGTTTCATTCAGGCTCTGACAATAATTTCGCTGATGATGTCTTCCTTGACCTCGGCGTTAAGGCGTTTCATAATGGAATAGCGCTGCATGTGTAATTCCTGCCTCCAGCCGGGGTTCCCCACGTGTACCACCAGCCGGCTGCCCTCGAAATGCAGGTCGCGGCATTGAACCGCGATAGTACTGCCCACCATAGGACCCCAAAGTGACATAATCATACCACGCTTTAGCTGCCGGCGATGCGGGTACTTGTCAATGAATTTCTTCAGGGCCTCACCTATGGATACCGGTTGTCTCATATACCGCAAAATAGGTCTGATTCATGCATTTTCAAAGGAAGTAAATGGGTAATCGGGGCGCTAAAGTGCGCATTCTAACGTTAATTTTGTAATTTGCCGTGTTAGTCTTGCTTTTATCCGGCAACCTTGCCTGAGTGCCCATGTCCGGCACCCGGGACAATCTCCACATCAAACGTGTTTTCATGCTTCGTTATTTTTTACCGCTCGTACTCGTAATAGGAACCCTGGCATGCAGTTCATCCCGCAATGCATCGCGCGACAATGCTGCTATTCCGGTTTCTACGCGGGAAATTCCTGAGTATTCAGCCGAAGATCTGGCGCAGGCTAAAGCATATTACATCGAAGGTATTACAGCCTTTGAAATGCAGGATTTCAACGAAGCTCTGGACCATCTGACCATGGCATATATTCTGGTACCGGATGACGCCGGGGTAAACTTTGCCCTGGCCGATGCCTATATGGTACTCATGGACTACACCAATGCCGTATTTTATGCGCAGGAAGCTATTGACATTGAGCCATCCAACAAGTGGTATCATATCAAATTGGCTGAAATTTTCCTGCGCGACGGACAATCAGGCAGTGCCGTTGAGGTACTGGAAACGGCGGCAGGATATTTTCCCAATGATGTTGATCTGCTGGTAATCCTGGCCGGAACCCTGTCGGAAGTTGGTGATTACACCCGCTCCATTGAAGTTCTGGAGCATATCATGACCGTTACCGGTCCTGATGTACAGCTGCTGTTTCAGATGTACCGGAACGCCACCATGAATGACGACCCCGAAACCGGTATTCAGGCGCTGGAACAGGCGCTGGAACTTGAGCGGGACAACGAGCAGATCATTCAGCTGCTTGGAAGTATTTACCTGGAAGAAGGTGATCTTGACGGGGCACTTGCCGTCTTTGAAACTGCCGTGGAGAATGGGGTGGAATCCGGTGAAATCAAGGTTTCACTCGCCGATGTCTACATTCAGCAAGGACGGTGGGATGAAGCCGCGCGATTCATCCGGGAGATTGTGGAAGATCCCCTCGTAGGTGAGCAGCTTAAAAACGAGCTGCTGCAGTTCATGATATCGCAGTATATGCGCGATCCCTCCAATGAGCTGCTCAGCGAAAGTACGGCCTCCATCATCGATGCCTATGTTCAGACCTATGCTGAAAACGGTGAAGCGCAGGCTCTGGCAGCCGACTTTTACCTGATGATGCGTAATAATCAGGCGGCGATACCCCATCTGGAAGAAACAGTACGGCTTATGCCGGAAAACCAGGCGGCCTGGCAGCAACTGACCCAGCTTTATTATAATGAGAGTATGTTCGATGAACTGATCGGAATTTCGGAAGATGCCGAGTATTGGTCGCCGGAAGATCCCTTCATCCGTTTTTTCACAGGTGTGGCCTACTCTATGAATGAGGACCATGAAAATGCCGTGATATGGCTCACGATGGCCACCGAAACTCCGGCACGTGCCGATTTCAAATCTGTTGTCTGGGGCGTTCTGGGCGATACCCATCAGGGAGCTGACAACTGGCCTCAGGCCGTAGAAGCCTATGAACAGGCCATCGATCTGGATCCGGACAACTCCACAGCCCTGAACAATTACGCCTATTTCATGTCCGTCCGTAATGAAAATATAGAACAGGCCTATGAAATGGCCATGCGGGCTGTGGCTATTGAACCCGAAAACGCTTCCTACCAGGATACGCTGGGCTGGATTTATTTTCAGAAAGGCAACTACCAGAAAGCCTATGAGCATATCAGTGAGGCCATACAAAACGGGGGCGACAACAGTGCTACCATTTTGGAGCATATGGGGGATGTGTACGATAAACTTGGTAACCAGGAGTCGGCCAGGATTTGGTGGCAACGTGCCCTGGAACAGGACGAAGCACGTGAATACCTGCTGGAACGCTTATAACTCACCGAATAAAAACTACCATGAACACCTTGGCCGTCATACGGCACCCGAAACCCGCTGCAATCCGGTATGTAGCCCTGCTGATGACCGTGGTACTGGCTGTCGGTTGTTCACCCCGTGTGGTAACGATTGAAGAAAGTAACGAAACTTTCAGCGCCAGTAACCGCAATCCGGCTGAGGTTCTGGAGCAGTTGCGCCGGAATAACCCGGACCTTGATGGTCTTTCAGGCAGAGGACGGGTTCAGGTTAGTATGCCGGGGAGTACGGAGCGGTCGACCATCGTATTCACCAGCGACCGGCAGCGGAGCTTGCTCATTTTCCGAAACAGTCTGGGGATTGAAGCCGGCAGGCTGTTGGTAGAACCGGATTCTGTCACCCTGTATAACCGTATTGAAAACTACGTCCAGCGGGTGAGCACCGCCAATCAGGATGTACTGCTCGATAACGGCTTTTACGCAGTAAATATGCTGAATGTACTGAGTCCGGATTTTGAAAACCTCCGTCCCCGGACACTGCTTGAAAGCGAGGACAGCTGGATGATTACCTTTGAAGACCGCTCACGTATGGTTTTTCGAAAATCCGACGGCAATCTGACACGGGTGGAATATCATCTGAGCAACCCAACCGCATTTTCCACCTACCTTTTTGCAGACAGCATAACAGTAAATGGGTATGAATTACCCCGCAATATTCAGATACTCAGTAATGACCGTCAGTCAGCCATATACCTTACTGTGCAGGACTATCAGGTAAATCCCGCAGGACTCAACCTGGATCCCGGAATTCCACCCAACACCACCGTTTTCCCATGAACCCGCGCTATTTTTTAAGTCTGTTGCTTATTTTGCTGCTGCATCAAAACGTGCAGTCTCAGGATTTCGAGCGTATCCGGGGGGAATTACGGGAGCGCCAAAATCAGACCAATACCCAAATTCAGTCGCTGCAGCAACTGATCCTGCAGTACGAACAGGAAATCCGACAGACAGAGTCGGAATATGAAACCCTGTATCAGGAGTTTGAACGATTGGAACGGGAAATCGCCCTTCGTGATGCAGTAATCCGGAATCTGCAGAGCCAGGGACGGCAGATTGGCGAGGAAATTTCATTGATTCAACGGGAAATGGCCGCAGCCAGGGCCGAGCTCGAACGACTCATAGAAACCTACCGTGAGAGCGTTGCCTATCTGTACAAACATGGCAGAGTTCCGGAACTGGCTTACCTGTTCACCTCCGGCTCCTTCAATCAGATGATGATTCGGTCATTCTATCTGCGCCGATTTGAAGAGCAACGAACCCGGCAGGCTCTGGCTATCGAGCAGAAGCAGGAAGAGCTGCGCGTCAAAGAAGAGGAACTTCTGGCTGCCAACGAGGAAGTTCAACGGAATCTTGACGAGACCCGCACAGCACGGGAGGGGCTTAACGAAACCCGCCAGCGACAAAACCGGAATATTGCCCGCCTGCAGGAAAATCGGCAACAGACACAGGCCAAGCTGGAGGATACCCGACGGTCTGTAGAGAATCTGAACCAGGTTCTGGATAATACTATCGCAGAATTGGAGCGTGTACAGCGTGAGGAGGAGGAGCGCATCCGGCAGCTTGAGGCTGAACGACTTCGCAGGTTGGCCGAGGCCCAACAGATTCAGGACGATGCAGAGCGTGCCCGGGCTGTTGCCCGTTACTCTGAACCGGTCACACGCAGCACCGCGGAACCTTCACGGGAAGAGTATGCCCGCATTGAGATGGACTTTGTACGTAGTAAGGGGTCTCTGCCCTGGCCGGTTAACGGAGTCGTTACACAGTCGTATGGATTTAGCGTACACCCCGTGTACCGGACACGGATTCCAAGTCCCGGAATTGAAATCTCCGCCGAAGAAGGAAGTCCGGTCCGGGTTGTACATGACGGTTTTATTTCGGCCATTCATCGGGGGGTCGGTGAATTCGGGGATATGATCATTGTCAGGCATGGTGAATCCTATTTTACGGTGTACAGTAATTTCAGTGAAATCCGGGTACCGGTTAGCTCTTTCGTGCGGGCCGGAGACGTGCTGGGCAGGTCGGGTGTGAGAAATTCAGCCCGTGGCAGTACCCTGTATTTTATTGTGCGCCGAAGCGGTCCGGACAGTAACATGGATCCTATCGAGTGGCTTGGAAATCCTGACCAGGTAGCCCCTACCGCCGCCCGATGACGGCTTATCAGCAGTCCGGTCACAGCTTACTATGATCAGACCGTCACACATGCAGATGCCTGATCTGTGCGGGTAGTTGTGCACAGCCGATAGCTGAAACTTCCTGTACAAAACCCGTATCTTTCGCCATTCATTCGTATTCTGAAATTTTACACATGCCCAACTATCCCCGTATCATTGCCTACATCACGGCCTCGTTCACCATTGGCGTGATCGTCTACATCTTTACCGGACTCTTTATACCTTTCGCACAAACTCCCGGCTGGGCCGGTACTGCGGTGACAGTAGCCTATGGTGCCGTGTACCTGAGCGTTACCTGGTCGGTAGCCCGGCGCTATATCCGCAAAACACTTCAGACTTTCTGGCTGCCGTATCTCATGGCACCGATAATCCTGGCTCCGGCCCTGTTTTTCATCGAACTCAAAGAAGAGTTTGCCCTGGTGCAGGAGCAGGTAATTTTCACATCCACCCTGTTTATCGGTTCCCTGCTGGGAGCCTATTTTGGAATTCAGTATGGTCACCGGATGCGGGAAGAACACATCCGCAAAGCACAAGAAAAGCAACGCGATGGAAAATGATGAACATTCTGACGGACAGATCACACTGCCATCGGTAGTGGAAGCCATGCTGTTCGCCTCGCCCGAACCGTTGAAGGCAGAAGATCTGGTAAAGGCCCTGCTTCGGGAAGATGAAACGCTCGAAATTTCCCCAACCGAAATCGCCGGTATTATTTACCAGCTTAACAGTGAGTACGCAGCGCAGGGTCGCAGTTTTCAGATTATACACCGGGGTCGGGGATATACCTTCGCCACACGGGAGCCCTACCATCCCTGGCTTCAGTTCATACAGCACGAAAACGTTGCCCGAAAGCTGTCGCAGTCGGCCATTGAAACCCTGGCCATAATCGCCTACAAGCAACCCATAACCAAGCCGGAAATCGAGCAGATCCGGGGGGTCGATTCCTCCTACATTGTGCGCACACTCATGGAGAAAAAGCTGGTGGATGTGGCCGGTCGGAGGGATTCTCCGGGCAAACCGCTGCTGTACAAAACCTCCGAGACGTTTTTGCTCCATTTTGGCATGACCTCAGTAGACGAACTGCCCAAGCCGCGCGAGATTGAGGAGATCCTCAAGGATGACGATATGGCTGAGCACCGCCAGCTGCTCCTTGAGCTGCGTGCGCAGCTGGGGCCGGAGCCGGGACATGACAGCTCCGATGGAGGCCCGTCCGCAGACGGCTCCGACGAAAACCGGTCCTCAGGCAGCGTTGATAAAGACTGACCTGTAGGCAGCGCTGGTTCCGCAGACAGCTCCGATGGAGACCCGTCCGCAGACGGCTCCGGGGTTGATCCATGCGCTGCAGGTTAATAAAGGCCCGGCTTCAGATGGCTCCGGGGTTAACGAAACATACCCCGTTGCCCGGCAGTCACAGAATGGGTAGCTTGAATGAGGATTAGATACGCTGAACCCATGCCTGATACGATGAGGGAAACACCATGCTAAAACACCTGGATCATGTTGGTATTGCCGTAGCCAATCTGGAAGAAGCCGTTTTGCGCTATGAACAGTTATTGGGCAGTCGTTGCTACAAGCGGGAACGTGTGGAAAGCGAACAGGTTGAAACCGCCTTTTTCCGACAGGGAGAAACTAAACTGGAACTTCTGGGTGCAACCGGTCCTGAATCGGTGATTACCCGGTTTATTGAAAAACGCGGGGAAGGGCTGCATCACATCGCCTATGAGGTGGATGACATCCACGCTGAAATGCTGCGACTCACCGGCGAGGGGTACAGGCTTCTGAATGATTTCCCGAAGAAGGGAGCCGACAATAAGCTGATCGTGTTTGTTCATCCTAAAGATGCCGGCGGAGTGCTTATGGAGTTGTGCCAGGCCCATAATCCCGATCCGTGATCTGCATACCTCACCGGGCAGGATAGTTCCAGTTTGCAAATGCCAGGCCCATAATCCCGATCCGTGATCTGCCATACCTCACCGGCAGAATAGTTCCAGTTTGCAAATGCCAGGCCCATAATCCCGATCCGTGATCTGCATACCTCACCGGGAAAGCGGATCCTGTCCAGACCTTAACCCGGATCCGTGTTCAGGTGCAGATTACCGGTTAACGATTAACGAACTCAAACATGCGGGCAAGGTCGCCGGGCTGATTGAAACTCAGATTTTCAGACCGTGCAAAACTTCGCACATCCCGTCCCTTGTCACCGAAAAGTCGGGTAACGGCCCTACGTGAAGCTCTGAGCTCCGACCATTCGCCCTGCGGTGATCGCACCAGAAACCGGGTGTTATCCAGAAACGCATTTTCCTTACGCTCTACCTCGTAGGGTCCGGGCGGTTCGGCGCGCTGAAAACGTTTACCCATATCGGCAAAAAGCGACCACCCCTGTTCATTTTCATGGAGTACGCGGATGTAGTAATTCCGCAAGACCTCAACTTCCGGGGCGATGTAGGTGTTGCGGAAACGATATTCCTCCCCGTTATGCATGTAGGCAAACTCCTGCACCATTTCAGGTCGTACGGCGAGGGAATCGTTATTGTAGATAATCACCAGCAAGTTACTGAACCCCTCGAACTTCATCTGCACATCCGCAATTTCGTTGCCGGAGCTGGTGACTACCGAGCCGGTATTCCATTGATTATGCACAAACGGTGTCCCCTGAATAATGACATTATCGTCAAACATCTGATTGACGGTCGGGACGTAACTGATTACATGTTGGTTGACCTCCAGACCGGGCAGATTCTGGGCCTGAATTGACGCGGCTGAAAGCAGCAGAATAAAACCGAATTGGTATAGAACTTTTTTCATGGAATTTTAGCTGGTTAAATCGGGTCGGAAGAGGACTTCCGTTTGGCTGACGATGTTTCATTCCGGTCGAGTACGTTCTCAGGGAAGAGACCTCAACGGCAGAGCAGGCGTATTCACCGGGTATGAATGGATCACCGGTCAGGAAGCAGGATTATACAGCACGTTTGACGTACCGGTAACCGCTTCGTTGAACATAACGAATATAGTTTATTGAAATTGCGGTAAAATGAGGAGAGAACTAGGATTTTTCAAGGAGTTCTACCGCCTGACGGGCCAGTTTCATCCCCAGAGCCACTCCCATTCCGCCCAGGCCCGCCGCAATATAGACCCCGTCTGACGATTTACGACACTCCGGCGTTTTGGTGGATGAAAACCCCATGATACCGGTCCACTCCGTATCAATCTGCCAATCCTTGTCGATGTGAAGCTTACGGTCCACAAAATCAGTGAGCCACTGCTTGATTTCGGGATTGATTTCGTTGGTGTACTGCTGCTCCTGGTCTTTGGCCACATCGCGCGCACCGCCTATCAGAAGGCGATTGCCCAGATCCCGGAAGTACACATACCCTCTGTTGTAATGACAGGATCCGTGCCATGGCAGATTCTGAAGAGGTCTGGTGACCATAATGTACCCCCGGGCAGGTTGAACCGTCGAATGTTGATCCAGCAGCCGGGTGAAGCCATTGGTTGCCAGCAGCACCTGATCAGCCTGGAGAAACAATCCATCCTGCAGGGTTATCCCGGCATTGGAGACCGACTGTACCGGGGTGTTCCAGCGGACCTCAACCCCGGTGGATGTGGTCTTATCCAGTAAACGACGAAGCATGTTGCCGCTATGGATGTATCCTTCCAGGCGATTAAATATGGCAGGGTATCCGTTGATGGTGCGATGTTCGTAACTGTCGGGCACACCGGTTAGGTCCTGCACCCATCCGCTGAAACGTTTCATCTGCGCGAGGCTTTCGCGGTAGTGCGGATCGGCTGTGTCATCAAAGATTTCGTATCCGCCGGTCATCTGGTACCCGATTTCCTGCTCTCCAAGCTCAGTACGAAGCAGCTCCAGGCCTTCCAGGCGCATGACCAGCCGGTCGCGGACAGCCTGTTCCGATTCTGCAGCGAGGTCGTCAACGAGTTCCCCGGCTGAACCAAAACAGGCGAACCCCGCGTTGCGGGCTGTTGCGCCGGTGGGCCAGAAGCCACGGTCAACTACCAGGACCCGTGCCCCCGGGCGGGACCGCTTGAAAAAAAGCGCGCTGCTCAATCCGGTAATGCCGGATCCCACAACGATGAGGTTATACGGTCGGGCCAGGGTGTCTTTCTCCCACCAGCTTCGCTGGGACGTGTTTTTAAACTGCATAGGGTTAACGCCTGGATTGAAAGTGCGCCTCAAGTTCCTCAATCGCAAGTGTATTCAGCACGCGTCCGGCTTCGAAACGTGCCTTTCGGGCAATACGCACACCGTATTCCATATCATCGATACCTTCCGTACTGTGCGCATCCGGGCAGACAGCGGTTTTCAACCCCACCTGACGGGCTTTGTTTCCATAGCGCCAGTCGAGGTCGAGCCTCCAGGGATTGGCGTTGATTTCAATGGCGGTACCGGCGGCGGCGGCGCGTTCAATGACGGGATTCAGATCGACCTTACTGCCGTCGCGTTTGAGCAGGAGCCGGCCGGTGGGATGTCCCAGTAAGGTGGTATACGGATTTTCAACGGCGCGCGTGAGCCGGTCCTGCATTTTATCGGCCGGCATATCCAGTGAGAAGTGGACACTGGCGATGATGAAATCGAATCCCTTGAGCAGGCCTTCCTCGTAATCCAGCGATCCATCGGCCAGAATATCACTTTCGATGCCTTTAAAAATGCGGAAGCGTGTTCCTTCAGCAGCAAATTTGTTGTTCAGGGCATCGATTTCCTTCCACTGCTGCTGCACCCTTTGTGCGTCAAGTCCTCCGGCATAGGCCGCGGTTCGGGAATGGTCTGTCAGCCCCAGGTACTCATATCCCCGCTTCAGACAGGCCTGCGCCATTTCTTCGATGCTATAGCGTCCGTCACTCCAGGTGGAGTGGGCGTGGAGTACGCCTTTGATATCAGCTAGTTCTACCAGATCCGCGTGAGGATGCTCAGAAAACCAGGCTACTTCCCCCCGGTCTTCGCGTAATTCGGGCGGAACCCAGTTCATATCCAGCCGGGAGTAAATATCGGCCTCGGAGCCGTATTCTACCGGCTGGTCAAAATCGGTGTTCCCATCGGCATCCAGTTTGAACAGTCCGTACTCGTTCAGGGCGAGTCCGCGATCGCGGGCACGCTGCCTGAGGGCCACATTGTGTTCTTTGCTCCCGGTAAAATACAACAGTGCGGCCGGAAACTGTTTTTCGCGTACGATACGCAGGTCGACCTGCAGGCCTTCGCGGGTACGCACCGAGCTTTTGGTATCGCCTTTCCCCAGGACCTCAATCACGCTTTCATCAGCAGTGAAACGATCGAACAGCGCAGGGGCATCGTCGGCCTCTGCGCCGATGAGAATATCGATGTCGCCAATGGTTTCCAGGCTTCTTCTGAACGAACCGGCTACGGAAATTTCCTGAACACCCTGCTGGTCCCGGAGCAGGTTAATCATGCGGTCTGCGATGCTGCGGGCCTCGTCCAGCCGGCATCGTTCTGCAAATTGCTCCATCCAGCTGATCGACTTCAAAATCTTTTCGGCGGATTTGGCCCCCATGCCAGACAAAGCCGCCACAGAACCGTCTTCACAGCGCGATTTAAGTTCATCCAGCGTGGTTATACCCAGTTCCTTGTGGATTTTATACACTTTTTTAGGTCCCATACCGGATATGTCCAGCCAGCGGACCAGCTCCCCGGGCACTTTGTTGCGAAGATTGACGAGGGCGGGAATTTCGCCGGTCTCAAACAAGGCGTGGATATCCTCGGCTATAGACTTGCCAATTCCCTTGATTTGGGTTACTTCGTTGGATTCAACCAGCGATGCAATAGGGCTGTCCAGGCTTTCCAGGGTGCGCGCGGCCCGGTCAAAGGCGATGGCCTTGAAGTCGTTGGCTCCGTCGAGCCGGAGCAGGATACCGATTTCTTCCAGGAGTGCGGCGACGTCTTTATTGGTGAAGGAGTTCATGCAGCGTGGACAAGAGTGCGTGTAGGGTTGTTCTTTTGTTCAAAGATACATGTTTACACGCGCAATATCTGCTCCCGGTGAAATGCCAGCGAGGTTAGCAGAGCATGGGTTAGTCGTAAACCAGCCCCAATCCACTGTCAGAACAACGATATGGATGCCCCCATCCCACCAAACAGGGGTATATTTTTGTTGGGCGACCAGCCTACATACGACTCAAGGGCCATTCCGGGCAAGATCGCGAAGGCTGCGGAGGCCTGATTCACGAAATAGTCTTCACCGGTATACAGCTGGTATCCGTTATACCATTCACCGGTGAGGGACACTCGCTCTGTGAGCTCCCATGATACGCCGGCCATAGCATTCCATTCCCAGTCTGTTCCGGCCGGTGCTGTTGCTGCGCTCAACTGGAGCGCTGCGAAAACCGACACGGCACTGGTGAAAGCGGCGTCAACATTCAGGCCCGCGAACGGGTTCATGCGTATGAGTCCGCCATCGTTTTCCGCTGCTACGGCAGCAATCAGGGACAGCCCGTAGGCGGGTTGGGTTACCAGCTGTGATTTTGCTCCCAAAGCCGGCAGTTCATACTGAGACTTACCGCGATGCCGGCATTTCTGAAGTCCGTTCCAGTCTACAAAAACTTCCATACCCTTCGTTACGCCAGCACGAACCGAGGTTACCGGAATACGATTAAGGCTTGACGCATTTTCCTGAAACTCATAGGAAATGCCAAGTTCAACTTCACCGGGTGCAACTACTTCAGACCCACTGGAAAAACCGGGTCTTATGGGGCTTATCTGCGCCCATACTGCTGTGGGTAAACTCATTACGAGTAACAGGGTGGCAAGGTGTTTTACAGGTGCCATAAATCACTACATTTTAATAATACATATGAGGGAAAGGCCATCGCCCGGTCGGTCAAATAGTATATTCGGACTGGCCTGTCTTTATTTTCGACATAACCTAAAAATACGTAAGACCTCCGGGAATAGCCACATCTATTTAGACTAAATCTAATTAACATTTTTTGCGCATCAGATTGACCGATCTTGATTTCGGTTTCACCGCTTATTTGAATATCTTGGAAAATGTAAGCGCTTACGCATTCCCAGTTACTACCAAACACGCACCTATTCGCCATGAAAAAGAAACCACAGCTCTCATTTTTCCAAATCTGGAACATGAGTTTCGGCTTCCTCGGTATTCAGTTCGGTTTCGCTTTGCAAAACGCCAATGTCAGCCGGATTTTCGAAACACTTGGAGCGGACGTATCCCAAATTCCGATTCTATGGATAGCCGCGCCGGTTACCGGACTGATTGTTCAGCCTATTATCGGGTATCTCAGCGACAATACCTGGAATAGCTTTGGCAGACGCCGGCCTTTTTTCCTGGTTGGAGCGATTCTGGCATCGGCTGCGCTCTTTATCATGCCCAACTCCCCCTACCTGTGGATGGCGGCAGGGATGCTCTGGATTCTGGATGCATCAATCAACGTTACCATGGAACCCTTCCGTGCCTTTGTGGGTGACATGCTGCCCTCCGAGCAGCGCACCAAAGGCTTTGCCATGCAGTCGTTTTTCATTGGCGTGGCAGCGTTCATCGGCTCTTTCCTGCCCTGGATGATGACCAACTGGTTCAATATCTCCAATACCGCTCCTGAAGGCATGATTCCGGATTCGGTGAAATTCTCGTTTTATTTCGGGGGAGCTATTTTCTTTGCAGCGGTGATGTGGACTATTTTCAAGACAAAAGAGTATAGTCCCGAGGAGCTCAAGGAATTCGAGGAGTACGAGGCCAAGGAACTGGGACTGCACGAAAAATTTGAGCGACCGGAGTTGCCGGCGCAGGAAATGGCTAAACCCAAGATGGTACACGGCCCGATACTGACTATTGTCGGTGCGGTCTTTTCGGCCATCGTGTACGCAGCCTCGCTGGAACAGGAGCTTTACATTTTGACGGTGGGTATAGGTTTGGTCGGACTTATCCTCATTATCACCGGTCTCATCCAGAAAAAAGGCGGTAAAAATGGGCTAACTATAGTATTTGACGATCTGTACATGATGCCCAGGACCATGAAACAATTGTCTGTAGTCCAGTTTTTCTCCTGGTTTGCACTTTTTGCGATGTGGATTTACACCACTTCCGCAGTTACAACCCACATTTACGATATGGAAATGGGTGCACCGGAGGTAGCCGAACTGAGCCTGGCTACGGAGTCGCTGGCCGGGCAGACCGAAGCCGAATGGTTCGATCGACTGCCCCGGATCCGGGAAGATCTGAATACTTTTCAACAGCAGCTGGACGCCGGTGCATCCAGTGTAACGGCCAACATGCGGCTGGTTAACTTCTTCCTGGAGGAAGGTCGCGTTCAGCTTACACCCGGTGTACGAAGGAGCCTGGAGCGTATTGAGCAAGAGTACAATGCCGGAGCCGACTGGGTGGGGGTATCCTTCGGAATTTACAACGGTTTTGCTGCACTGGTCGCTTTTCTGCTGCCTGTAATTGCCGGATATACCAATCGCAAAACCACCCATGCTATTTCATTGACAATCGGAGCATTGAGTCTGGTCTCCATCTACTTTATGTCCAGTCCTATGATGATTCTGGTGGCCATGGTTGGTGTAGGTCTGGCCTGGGCCAGTATACTTTCCATGCCCTATGCCATTCTGGCGGGGTCCCTGCCCAGTAACAAAATGGGTGTTTACATGGGGATCTTCAATTTCTTCATCGTACTTCCGCAAATTCTGGCCGCATCCATACTCGGATTCATTGTGGGTTCCATTTTCGGCGGAGAAGCCATCTTTGCCCTGATTCTGGGTGGTGCCAGCTGGTTGCTTGCCGCCGTCCTGGTTCTTTTTGTGAATGACGTTGATGGTTAAGTCCATCATTAAACTGATCCATAACCAAAAGGCCGTTGCTCCTGCACCGGCCTTTTTTTGTTTCTATGACTCGAGACCGGCATATCGGTGTCCCGGATGATTAACCATAATCATCCCCTTATTTGTTTCAGCAACTCGAGACCGGCTCATTCCCAGACAGTGTACCACCGACCCGTCAAAATCCGACTATACAAACAGTAGCACTGTTACAGCCCGAATTGCGCCTGTGAATTGATACTGCTCCCACGAGGCTTAGTCCGCTCTCATTGTTAGAGTACTCCAATATTTTCACTGTTTTACCTGTTGATTGGGCTATATTTTTAGCAAATCTAACTATAGTATTTAAGTTTTAGCCGATAATATACAAATACACTGGTTCGCGGTTGGCCGGAACGGTCGTCACGAATTACTGTCACGTGTCGCTTGCGGCGCTTACATCCTCCCGCGGAGGGTATCCCGGTAAAACCCTTTAACAACCTCAGCATCTATGTCCACCGGACAAGCACTACTGGCCATGGCCGCCCTGTCTTTGTTTATGTACACTGCGGTGAACGTAAACCGGCTCTATGTGGCTTCGGTGAGCGAATCTGTTGACAAGCAACGCACTTCAGACGCTATCAACTACGCACAGTCGGTTGCAGAGATGCTGTATGCCCAGGGGCAGTTTTATGACGACCTGGACATCAATTTCGGTCATCTCGACAACGAAAACCTCAGTACGCGCCGGCTGGAAACCTTGTCAGTAATTGGAGACAGCCTGGTGGCAACCGTAGAGCTGGATGCTGAATCAGCACAAATTCACGGGGCTGTTGGTCGTACCGCCACCATACGTGTTTTCAGCCTGCTGAACGACGGTACCACAGATGAACAGGTATCACTCATGGTCACACTTCTACGTCCGGTGGCGCCATGAGTGTACAGCTGGACCTCATATTACCCCCAATCGTCATAGGCATACTGCTGCTGCTCATACTGAGCATGAATCGCATGATGATGGAATCCAGCAGCGAATCGCTGCTGACACAGAATGTACAGCAACTGGCAAACACGGCCTTGCTGGTAGTGCAGGAGGAATTGCGTGAGGTCCAGACGATGATCGCGTCAACGGATAGCACCCTTACCTACGCCGATGTCAACCAGGACACCGTTCGAATGCTTCGCCTTGACCGCGACCTGGCCTTGATTCGAACCAATATGACTACATCGCTGGCCGATACCACGCTCATACCGGCAAAAGTTACCGACCTGCGTTTCAACCTGTTTCAGCTGGATGGTACCGGTCCGTTCATGGTGACCGTTCAGATAACGTCCGAAAGTCTGGCACGGGACGGCGTAGGAACGGGCGCGCCCCGGTTCCGGGCCATAGCATCACGCGATTTTTACTTACGAAACCTGGATTTATAAACCATGGGCAGATACGCAATTTTTATCGTTCTGGCGCTGACCTTTTCCCTGATGACCTACGGGCAGGGACTTCGAAACGTCTTTTTTGCTTCAGAAGTTGAACTTACACGAAACCACAGTACTTCGCAGGCGCGCAACATCGCCCAGAGTGCCGCATTTGTAGCCATTCAGAATGTACTGGACGAGGAAGCCACCTTCACTCCCGGCGAAAATGCCACCATCAGAATACCTGCTGATGGTGGATTCAGTGACTGGCCGCAAATGCAGGGCGCATATCGTTATGAAATTATCAATCAGGCTGATACCCTGCTGCGGGTTCTTTCGGTGGGACGGTTTAATACGCGTGAGTACACTACCGAAATTGAAATCGGTATGGGTGATGACACCTGGGAACCGGATGTTACCAGAGCTGTATTCAGCGGTGCACGATTCACTCTTGACGGTAGTGCCCGCATCGTTGGCGGCCACGTAGCCACCAATGCAACGGATGCCGGAGCGGTACGGCTTGGATGGTCGGCTCGTATAGATAGCAGCCTATCCATAGGACCCGGAGCCGTTGAAGGGTTCACTGTTATCAACAGCAACACAAGCGGCACAAATATTGGCCTGGGTGTGCGAAATCTGCCCAGAGAAGAAAATTACACACTTCCACAATTCCCGGATTTTCCGGTCGGTTCACCGGTAGTTGGTTCCATCGTCACCAGCAGTGGTGGCGGGCGAACTATTGACCCGGCTGACTATGAGAACGTCTTTATTCCCGAAATACGTGTTCAGGGAAACCGTCAACTGACTATAAACGTGGGTAGTGAAGACCGCATCATTCATGTTGGTCGTCTGGATATAAAACAAGGGCATGTTCGCATCATTGGTGACGGGCACGTAACCTTTTATGTGGAAGATTTCTTCGATGTGGCTGGTAGCAGTACGGTGAATGCCACCAGGGACCCCGAAACCACATTTGTGTACTACAAAGGAACTGGTGAACTCAAATTTACCGGAAGTACCAGCTATCGCGGTGGTATTTATGCCGAAACGGCCAACATTGGCATCGGGGGTTCCGGTGGAATTCAGGGCAATATTATGACCGGTGGTAGCTCCGTAGAAATCTTCGGAAACGCGGAAGCCAATTCCAGGATCATCTTTGCTCCCAATGCGCATGTTGAACTGAAAGGTTCGGGTCGGGTCCGTGGTGCTATCGTAGCCGACCGGTTCACCGCAGGCGGGAATACCCGTGTTTTCTACACTACTGCTTTTGACGATGCCTTTCCTGAAATGCGCGGACCGGGCGGCGGATCCCGAAATAAATTCGTGCGGAACTGGCGCTAAAGCTTACCCTATATGTCCCTGTACACCCGCTCCTTTAGCAGAATCAACATACGGTAAACAAAAAAGGCCACTGCAGATGCAGCGGCCTTTTTTGTATTTGTCAGGCACATTAAAGCCTCTTTTTTTTCATCCGTGGTCAACGTGGATCAAGAATCGCATCAATCCGTCGCTCCAGGTCATTCAGATGAACCCGCGTAGCGCGATCACTGGTGCGGATTTTGGCACGAGCCACCTCGTTCTTGAGCGACTCCAGCTGCTCACGGGCTATCGGTCGGATATCGCTTTGGCTTACATTTACCGGGGTGAAACCCAGGAAGGCGCGGAAAGCGGCCGGAATATTCGGCAATTCCTCCGTCATCAACGACTCCATCCGTTCTACGTAAGCACGCTGCAGATTTCGTCGGTGAACGTCCACCGCCTGATTCCTGCGCAGCTCACTGAAAATTCCGGCTCTGAGTTCATCCATAAACTCGAAAGCAGAATACGTACCTGTAGCCCGGCGCTCGTACTCAATCAAGCGGGCCAGTCGCTGTGGATTGGTTATATTGGTCAGCACATTCACCTGCTGCCCACGGAGTGTTTCCACAAAAGAAGCCTGGTTTACACGGTCCAGAATCTCGGGATTTACCACCCATGTTGGCGAGCTGAAGGCATGCTCGTTGAGGAAGGCCAGGGCGCGGCGTGCTGTTTCACGGTCAACGGGCGTATAAACGGCTCCCTCCTGGTCGAAGGTTTTATAGTCTTCATATACCCCGCCAATATTGGAAGCAACGTGCCCCATGTAGCGTGCCCACTGGCCGATAACCTGACCGTAGAGCTCTTCCAGCTGGTCAAAATCCTCACCATCTTCGGCTACCCAGTCGACCAGGTTATTGGTGATTACTTCCAGGTTCTTCAACCCGTAGTAGCTGGCACGCATAGCATCATCGCCGAGGTCCTCATTCTGGGAACGCGGATCAATACGGGAGGATGTCTGCCGTCCGAAGAAAAAGCGCGGATCATCCGCCCGCTCTACAATCCAGTCGTTCAGAATTTCTTCCTGCTCTTCCTTGGGCGCATCACCAAACCAGGTATATCCCCACTGAATACTCCAGATATCGTACTCACCTACACGCGGCATGAAATTGGTCACACCATCGCCCGGCTGGGCCACATAGTTAAACCGGGCATAGTCCATAATAGACGGTGCCGTTCCATGGTTGGCGGTAAACGTGGGCGAGCGCAGCGAATCAACAGAATAGGCGTAGCTGGAACCGAAGTTATGGGGAAGACCCAGGGTATGTCCAACTTCATGGGCTGAGACAAACCGCACGAGTTCACCCATCACATCATCATCCATGTCTACCTTACGGGCTTCCGGATTGGCAGCGGCGGTCTGGATGAAATACCAGTTACGCAGCAGGTTCATCACATTGTGATACCATCCGATGGAGGTCGTCAGGATTTCGCCGGACCGTGGATCCCGCACATGCGGACCATAGGCATTCTGAATGGGTGAGGCGAAATACCGGATCATGGTGTACCGGGCATCCTCCGGATTGAAATCAGGATCTTCCTCGGGAGTTGGAGGCATTTTGGCATAGATAGCGTTCTTGAAACCGGCGGCCTCAAAGGCTACCTGCCAGTCGTCAACCCCCATCGCCAGCCACTCGCGGTACTTCTCCGGTGTAGCCGGGTCGATGTAAAAAATAATTGGTTTCACGGGCTCTACAGGCTCACCTTCGCCGCGTCTCCATCGCTCATAGGCTTCCGGATCCTTGGGCTCCAGCCTCCATCGCACAATGTTATTCACACGGTCGGCGCGATGTACTTCGCTGCCAAAATCGACCTGGTTCATGGCGAAATAGCTCACACGATCGTCCAGCTCACGGGTTTGCATGGGGACCTCGGGAAGCAGCACCATAGAGTGGTTAATTTCCAGGGTAATGGCGCCGGTAGACGAATTCGAGGGCGGCCGGCCGGCATCGTAGGTCATCAGTTTGCGCACTTCGATGTTCTCGGGAAAACTGCGGATACCTTCGATGAACGACCGCGATGTATCCAGTCGGCGTACCTGAAATGACGTTCTGCGGTTTTGCTGCAGTCCGAGTGTGGGAACATCGGTGGAGAACAGGCTGGTTACGTCGATCACCGTACCACTGCTGTCAGCATTCAGGGCTTCGATGTTGAACGCCATGATGATGGGCTCAAAATTGGAGTTGCGAACTGCTTCTGCAACCGGGAGATTCTCGTCGGCGATGTTGTTGAAGGAGACCACACGCAGCAGAATCTGCTTGTCGCGCCGTTCCCAGCGAAGGGTCTGGTTATTGAGCACCTCACCCCCGTAGCCAATCCCATCGGCCGTTCGTGCGATGCGGGAAAGCATCAGCATTTCACGACCCAGCAGGCTGTCAGGGATTTCATAGTAGTATTTATCCTCTTGCTTGTACACGGTGAAAAGACCTTCATCGGTTTCAGCTGAGGACTTGATGACATCGCTGAATTTCTTGATTTCAGCGGGGCCGTTGCCGCCGGGCCTGCGGGCCATGGCCGACGGGCCGGAATTTGCGCGTACGGCAGGTGCGTCATCCTGGGAAGTTGATTTGCCAAACATAGCACAACCACTCAGCATGGACACAGATACCATCAACAGCGCCAGGGATCGAAGTGAAAAATTCATGTAATCGTTCGTTTAGATAGTAATTGCAATTCACAGAAACCCCCCGCACGAGCTGTGCCAGCAAATGGACGGATTTCCGCTGAAAATATAGGTAAATTACGTCCTGCTTATTGGTAACTCTACATTTTTTTACCTCCACGTCCATGACGCTGACTATTTCTACCCCGGCCCTGTTGTTTCCGGCTATCTCCTTGCTGCTGCTGGCCTACACCAATCGTTTTCTGACCATCGCCAACCTGATCAGACAGCTTCATAGTCGGTACATGGAGAACCCTCAGCCTCAGACCCTCGGTCAAATCCAGAACCTCCGGCACCGCGTCCGGCTGATCAAAGACATGCAGCTGTATGGCATTATCAGTCTGCTGCTCAGCGTGGTTTGTATGTTTGCTATTTTTGCCGGGTATAACATCGTGGCCAACGTAACGATGGGCGTCAGTTTATTGCTGCTGATTGTGTCCCTGGCCTTCTCCGTTCGTGAGATTCAGATATCGGCTGATGCCCTGAAAATTCTGCTGTCGGATATGGAAAAGTGACCGGCCCTGGCTGCACGGTAAGCGCCTGCGCCTGAAAAGCCTCCGCAGCACGCTGTGCAGGTAACCGGTCGACGGATCCGGTACGGATTATCTCACTGCAGCCACCGCGTTGAACCTGCCGGGTTCAACTGACCATCAAATCCCTGCGCGGATTATAAACAAACGGATTAGCCTGATGGGCCAGCATGTAAAAATGTGCCGCTTCCTTACGGTTTCCGGCCAGCTTGTGCAGGTCGGCGGTAATCTTGTAGAGTTCCGGGTGGGCCGGACGTTCGTCCATGAGTTTGTTGAGCAGCACTGCCGCCTCCTCCAGTTTTTTATCCCCCATCAGGATACGCAGCTGGAGCAGCTTGAAGTCAAAGTGACGCCGAAGTTCAGGCATTTCATGCAGATACATCTCACCGCGGGAGTATATATGCTTTCGGTAGTAGAAATCGATGAGCTCATAGCGCAGTTGCTCATCCAGATCGTGCTGTTCCAGCTGCTGTTCGAGCTGACGCAGAACGTCGCGTATATCCAGAACCATCATCAGCCGGATAAGGGCATATAAATCGTTGCGGGCATGGGCCGTCTGCACCATTTCATGGCGGGTTTCACTGGTCAGCAGTCGCTGGGCGCGCTGAAGTAACTCCTGCTCCGGGAAGTACGGGTTAATCGTCTCCGAAATAGTAATGAGCTGAAAAATGGGCGATGCACTGTCGTCAAAGAAGGGCATCGAGGGTACCGAATCCCACTTTTCATTGAATTGCGATGCATTTTTCCAGTACTGCCTGCCGTTGGGTTCCAGTCCCAGCACTGCGGCTGTTGCTCCTCCCCGGTGATCTACCCCGATTCCCCGGGCAATGGCAATTTTCCGGCCTGCATTGCGTAGCTGCTGGCAGAAATCTACATCTTCAAAGTACCCCAGCTCAAAGCGCTCATCGAAGCGGGCAGGACAACCACGACGTATGAGCATGGCGAAACTGTCGGCATAATCGGCATAGCGCAGTGACTCGGGATCAGACTCGGGCTGATGCATGCGTTGTTCCGGGTTAAAGGAAACACCGCTGACCGGCCCCATTACATCGGTATCATCGAAAATATCCATCAAATCGGCCAGTAATCCGGGCACATCGGCGTGCATGATAACATCCGTGTGCATGACGAAAACATATTCTCCGCGTGCGGCATCCATCCCCTGATTCACCGAGGCTGCAAAACCCTTGTTCTCCGTGTTGGTAATCACCCGGATGTTCATGAACCGGTCTTTTTGAAGCTGCCCGAGGTAGCGGTAGGTTTCATCGAGGCTGGCATTATCAACGACAATCAGCTCGCGGTCGGGCTGCATGGCGTGGCGGGACAGGGCGATGAGCGCCGACTCCAGTAGTTTTTTCCCGTCACCTGCGGTGGGAATAACTACCGAGATCCGGGTTTTCCCCGGCTCGGAAACACGTACCGGGCGGGATTGCAGGCCCCCGGCGGGGGAAGCCTTATGACTGCCTGCATCCGAGGGGTCGCTTACGGCAGCAGAAGAGGCTGAATCTGCAGCAGCGGCCGGGTCGGAATCCGATGGAGTTTCATCATGAGGCTCGGTGCTGCCGCCGGAAGCGTGCGCCTCTTCCCTGCCCGGCTGCTCCATTTCTGAATCATCCGAAGGCTGCAAATTTTGACCGGTCAAATCCATTTCTGAATCATTCGAATGCTGTGAGTTTTCGCCGGTCAGACGACCCGATTCAGAGTCAGCAGAGGCAGTGGCCTTTTGTGCAGGTGCACTGGTATCGGCCGTTGCATCATGGACGGCACCATCAGCTCCCGCCGCGGATGCATCGCTTGCCTGCTGAGTGTATGAATCGGTCATGCTGGTAGCGGTATCGTCTCCAGTGGCAGCCGTCTTACCTGCCTCCGGTGCAGGTTGCGTAACCGGTCTGCTCGGAAATTTCGCATCCTCCTGATCCGGATCGGGGGCAGCATACACGCCGGTGTCATCGCCCGGATCAACAACCATAATTTTTTCACGGCGCACCTTGAACTCCGTGACCCCGAGCTTGAGCTTATGCTTAAGCTCAGCGGCCTCCACATAACGGCGCATGCGTTCCAGAATTTTAATTTTGATCCGCACCAGATCGGCATCACCGGGATGGGCCTGCACGGCCTCACTGATTTCTCTGAGCGCTATGGGGAAATCGCCTTCCCCGATTAAATGCTCCAGGCGGGATTTCAGCGAAGCGGCAACCGATGAATTCCCGGGATCAATTGTATTGCCTGTTCGGCGGCCAAACGGATGTAAAACATGGGTTTCTGCCTTTTTCTTCCCACCGGCAGCCTGAATCCGGGCCTGCTCCGGGGTGAGTCGCTCCGAAGGCGGTTTAAGGATTTGTTCCGGTTTGGTTTTGGTCTGCTTACCACGGTCAGATGGCTCGCCCTGCTGTAGCTCAGGCTCTTCATCCACAATCTCAACAAAAGCGGCCGTGTACTTGGTAAAGTCTTTCTTCGTCGCGGTCGATGGCCGCGCATCGTCCGGTGTGGTGCCCGGCAAATCTGTTATAGAGGGAGTATCCGCAGGCAGCGGGTCGAAGCGTTGTGTGCTGCTCAGCGTGTTGCCGTCATCTCCATCGGGCGTACGTCCTGTTCCCCCTACCTGACCTGCTTGTGCCCCTGTATCGCTGCCTTTCTGTTCTGAAGAACCCTGCAGTACGGCATCGGAAGCAGCTACCAGCTCATACACCCCGCTTCGCCGCATCGAAGCCTGAATTTCCAGCACGGCTTCACGCGCATAGGGCAGGCGTCGGTCGTCAATCGGGTACACAAACTGAGAGACCTCAATGATCAGCTCCTGACGGGAACGCTCACGCGACTGATAGCGGGCTACCGGAGCTTTCTCCCAGGCTTGCCGCACCATCCATTCCAGGGCAAGCCAGCTGCTCAGGTAGGGATTTACAAAATAGGCTGCCGGCGGCATAGCCTTGAGCCTGATCAGAATCTGGTTGTCATCGGGTAGTCCGGACCGGTCCAGATCGTACGAGGGTGAAGTCAGTTGCGCCCATTCATTGATGGATTCCGGCCAGGTAATGGCGCCCGAAACTGCAAAGAGTGCGTCTGAACGGCGCAGTTGATCCAGTGCAACCCGAAGTCCTTCTCCATCGAGGGTAGTAAACCCAACGGGCATCCAGATTACCGAAGCGGTACACTGAGGCAGAATATCCTGTACGCTCAGGGCACGTCCGCGAGCCGTTGGATTTTCGAAAAAATAGGTCTCGTCGTGGGCATAGAACTCAATGACCGACCGGATGGTCTCAGGGGTGCCATCGCCGGAGGCATCGTCTACCACATACAGCTCAAACGGTACGCGCATGTTCTCAAACAGGGCGGTAAGCGTCTGTTCAGCCAGTTCGCGCTGGTCTCTGAAATAAAGTATGATGGAGATATTATTCGATTTCACCGAAACGAGATGGTGTTATACCCTGATAAAGTCACGCACCAGGCCACAACTGCGGACTGCATTCCCCTGCACGTAACTATGTAGTTTATTGTATCCGAAGCAGTTCATCCGCATTTCCCGGCGGACCTCCAATATACGCAGTTATTTACTCTTGCTCTAACGGTGTATCGAAGCCTCGCACATTCAGATCGCGATAAATGTAGTACCCTGCAGCCGTGGCCAGCAAAAGACACCCAACAGCGTTGAGGTAGTTAGCCAGCAGCAGATGTCCTACGCCGAAAAGGACCATGTATACCAGTACCACCCCGGCAATCCAGTCGAAAAACAAGGGGAGCAGGGCACTGTCTGGCTGCACTCCCGGATTTCGGGCCGCTACGGGTTTCCATCCGCCTCCGCCGGGTCTGACCCTCCGGTAAAAGGCATCCAGTTTGGCGGCTTCGGTTGGCCGGGTCATGAAGGTTGCAAGCAGCCAGATGACGGTTGTAATAGCTGCCACCGAGAACAGATTCACAGGGAAGGGTTCGGTTATTCCGGGAACAGGCACTCCGAGCAATACCAGCACGACCATCGCGATGGGTGCGAGGGTGGCGGATAATTCACTCCAGGCATTGACCCTCCACCAGTACCAGCGCAGAATGAGTACCAGTCCGAGCCCGGCAGAGGCCGTAATAACCAGCCCCCAGGCCTGCTTGATGGAGTCCAGCTGGGTGGTAACCAGAAAGGCAACTACAGCCAGCAGAAAGGTAACTACGCGGGAGACCAGCACATAGTGTTTTTCGGATTTGCCCGGACGGATGAAGCGTCGCCAGAAGTCGTTGATCAGGTAGGATGTACCCCAGTTCAGGTGAGCGGCGAAGGTAGAGGTAAATGCGGCGATGAATGCAGCGAAAAGCAGCCCGAGGAGTCCGGCCGGAAGCACATCTTTCATGACCATGACGAAGCCTTCGCGGGAGTCGGCCAGATCGGGATAGAGCACCATGGATACCAGGGCAACCATAATCCACGGCCATGGTCGAAGGCAATAGTGCGCGATGGTAAACCAAAGAGCGGCAAACATGGCGTTTTTTTCATCTTTGGCACTCATCATCCGCTGGGCCACATAACCGCCGCCGCCGGGTTCGGCGCCGGGATACCAGCTCGACCACCACTGAACCCCGATGTAGGCCGTGAAGGACGCCACGCTCAACCCAAGAACACCGATACCTTCTGCCGCCTGACCGATGGTAGGTACAAAACGAAAGGTCTCAGCCGGAAGCGCGGCTTTCAGTCCGGCAATACCTCCGATTTCCGGTGAATTCACGGCATAAACCGCCAGAATGATGGTCCCGGTCATGGCGATGGCAAACTGAAACATGTCGGTTATGGCCACCCCGATTAGTCCGGAAATCAGGGAGTACACCGCTACAAATACGATGAAGAACCCGACAATCATCAGCGGAGCACTGATTTCAATGCTTCCCAGGTAGAACACGTCCCTGCCGAAAACGGTGACGCCCGGAAACAAAACGTCGATGATGGTTTCCATCGCGAGGGTAACCCAGGCCAGAATGATAACGTTGAGCAGCAACCCAAAATAAAGGGCCTTGAGTCCGCGGAGCCAGGCCGCGGGTTTGCCGCCGTAACGGAGCTCCACAAATTCCACATCGGTCAGCACCCCGCTTCGTCGCCATAACCGGGCAAAGAAGAACACGGTGAGCATGGCCCCGAACAGCATGTTCCACCAGATCCAGTTGCCGGCAATGCCGTCGGCCGCCACCACTTCCGTGACCAGCAACGGGGTATCTGCCGCGAACGTAGTGGCTACCATCGATGTACCGATGACGTACCATTTCATGTTTCTGCCGGAAAGGAAGAATTCGGTGGTATTGGAGCCGGCCCGTCGGGCGTAATAGACGGCAATGCCCACGGTGACAACGATGTAGATGATGACCGAAAGCCAGTCGATAAGGGGTAGGTTCATGGCATACAGATCTTGGTGAGGTTTAGACTGCATGAAGTTAGCAGAACACGCCGGTTTTTCAAACTGAAGAGCTGCCTTGTAAAATATTAGACCGGGTTGTTAAAGCGGGTTTTTTAGGGAATTTTCCATACAAATGGTACATTGAAGCAGTGTCTTTATTTACCAGATGCAAATTTTCGGAGGACGTATGCGACTCATCGCCACACTTGTATTGCTTAGCTTGTTTTTTATTGGTTGCGGAAGGGCTCTTCCGGGAGAGAATGAAGTCCAGCAACCCATTCGTGTAACTTCATTCCCCATGCCCGACGAAGATCCGGAGGCGGAGGAGGCCGAACTCACGGTTTTGATGCAGATTCTGCCTGACGGCTCCGTGTCCAACGCGGTTATTGTCAGTGGCTGGGTTAATGAGCAGTGGGACCAGACGGTGATTGACTCCCTGCTGACCTGGCGGTTTTCGACACTGGATGGTGGAAATCCGGAAGGCCGATGGCACCGCAGGGAAATCAAGGTTCAATTTGAAGAGCCGTTTATATTCGAGGGGGGTATTTTCGCGACCGACACCCGGGAGGTTGCCGATTCCCTGTTCCGATCCCTGAACCGGATCAGCTACCTTCAGGCCCATCAGGAGCGCTATCTCAACCGACCTGAGTTCTCCCTGGAGCTGGTGGAAGACCATGATATCTCCAATTATCCGCACTATATCCGTCGCCAGCTTCGGTCCCAGCGATTCAATACCGTGACCCGACCCATGCTTTACGATGGTCGTTTTATTCTGTTTTTCCGCACAGGCGATGAAAATGCCGGCACCGCAACACCGGTTTCATCGCTTTAGCCTGCTGCGGCGGTTCGGGTCATCCATACATAAACCAAAGCCCCGATTCCCAGAAAAGTAAGGGTTGCCAGAATAGAGGTCGTGCTCACAGAAAGCAGTAACCAGGCGCAGATTATCATTGCTATTGCCGGAATGGTATACCCGCCCGGAAGCCGGAAACGGGGTTCATCGGTGTTTGTGTCGTTTTTGCGCAGCGACGGAATGGCAGCGATGCACAGCATGTAGATCAGGATGCGGACCAGGGCGCTGAGTGCGGCCAGCCAGACAAATGAACCGTAGACCGACAACACGAAAACAAGCACGGAGAAAAATACCACCGAGCCGACCGGTGTGTTATAGATCGGATGAACCCGGGCAAAGAATTCCGGTAATTTACCATCACGCGCCATGGCGTAGGTGAGCCGGGGCGTGGTAAACATGGTGCTGGCAACATTCCCTCCCACTGATACCACCACGCCGATCATGAGTATCACCGCTCCTGTGGTGCCGAGCATGGCGCTGGCAGCCTCAACCAGGGGTCGCTCGGTCTGCGCCAGACCTTCACCCAGGATGGCATAACCGGCGGCCTGAATGAGGGTGTAGAGCACCGTAACCGTAATCAGTGCTAAAATCAAAGCCCGGGGCATATCGCGTACCGGATTTTTCGATTCGCCGGCGGGGATGACGGCGGCCTCCCAGCCTACAAAAGCATAAATGACGAGCAGCGCCGCAGCGCCGAAGGTGGTTGCATCCGGCAGCGGATGGTCGGAGCCGATTCCCACGGCCTCCGGACTCAGATACAAGACCCCGCCGAGTACCAGCACCATCAGAGGAATAAATTTGAGCAGGGTTAACACACCCACTGAGGCCATCGCTTCCTTTGCGCCCCGTACATTGACCCAGGCCAGGAAAGCGACGATGGCAAACAGGGTGAGGATACGGGCAGCGCCTCCGGTTAATTCCTCAAAAAAGAACCCCATCGTACTGACCAGCAGGTTAACGTTGGCGGCAAATGCGGTTAATCGTGCGATGTAGAAGGCCCACCCCGTCTGAAACCCCACAAATGGGCCAAAAACACGTCGGGTGTACTGAACCGGTCCGCCCGTGTTTTTGAAATAGCTGGAGATTTCGGCGAAGCTGAGGATGACGGTAAGCATGAGCAATCCGCAGCCCAGAAAGAGCAGCGCACCGTAAGGGCCCATATATCCGGCGACGGCCGCGGGTGACCCGAAAATACCGGCCCCGATGAAGCCGTTGATGGCCAGCACCCAGATTCCGGTGGTGGTAAGCTGGCGCTTCAGGGGTTCGGTGTCTGGTGTCTGCATAGCGTGTGGGTGTAGTGACGGAAATGGGTTTCTGGAAGTATGCCGTACGGCGAGGTGCGTTGCAGCCGTGAGCGCAGCCGTGAGCGCAGCCGTGAGCGCAGCCGTGAGCGCAGCCGTGAGCGCAGCCGTGAGCGCAGCCGTGAGCGCAGCCGTGAGCGCAGCCGTGAGCGCAGCCGTGAGCGCCTAAGATGCGATAAATATCAGGGATTAAATGTAAAGTTTGACAAAAAAAGTGAAATAAAAGGGCTTCCACGACTTTGGCAAACCTTATAAAAAGCATTATGTTAAACGGATGCAAGTGCGTGTGTTGTGAGAATAAGTGCCGGTCCGCCTGCCCGCCAGGCGCGTGTCTGAGCCCTCAGCCGGAACCCTTTCAGCATGCACCAGCACCCCGTTTACAATCCCGCCAGACCACCCCGCCAGCGGCCGGTCTGCGCTCGTACCGAACATTTACTGCCAGAGGTCAACATGATTACTGTAGGAGTACCCAAAGAGACGGCAAAAGGTGAACACCGGGTTGCCCTGAATCCGGACGTCGCCGCCCAGATTATCAAACTCGGAGCGGAAGTCCGCGTTGAAAAAGGTGCCGGTCTTGCCGCACACTTCACCGATGAAGCCTACCAGGCAGCCGGCGTGAATATGGTGGATGACGCCATCACCGGCAGCGACATCGTCCTGAAAGTACAAAAACCTGAATCGCAGCAGATCGCTGCCATGAAAGAAGGCGCGATACTTATCAGCTTTTTGTGGGCAGCACAGAACCGGGACACCCTCGACCTGCTGAATAAACAGAAGATTACCGCGCTCGGGATGGAAGCTGTTCCCCGTATCACCCGGGCACAGAAAATGGATGCCTTATCCTCAATGAGCTCCATCGCCGGTTACAAAGCCGTTCTCATGGGCGCTGATAACCTGGGCAAATACCTGCCCATGATGATGACCGCTGCCGGAACCATCGCCCCGGCCAAGGTGCTCATTGTGGGTGCCGGTGTGGCCGGACTCCAGGCCATTGCCACCGCACGAAGGCTCGGGGCTGTGGTTGAAGCCTTCGACGTCCGACCGGCTGTGAAGGAACAGGTTGAAAGCCTGGGCGCCAAATTTGTGGACATCCCCCTCGCTGAGGAAGACCAGAACGCTGAGACCACGGGCGGCTATGCTAAGGAACTCTCCGAGGCCAGTAAACAACTGCAGAAAGAGGCCATGCACAAGCATGTGGTTGCCTCCGACATCGTCATTACAACCGCGCTGATTCCAGGTAAGCCGGCCCCTAAACTGATATTCAAAGAAACCGTAGCGGAAATGTCGGCCGGATCGGTGATTGTGGACCTTGCTGCCGAGCAGGGAGGTAACTGCGAACTCACGCAAGCCGACGAAGTGGTTGTGGCCCACAATGTGAAGATTCTGGGTCCCACCAACCTGCCCTCGCAGCTGTCATTACACGCTTCTCAGTTGTACGCACGCAATGTGTTTGCCCTGCTTCAGCTGCTGTTGAGTGAAGAAGGAATCAACCTCGATTTTGAAGATCAGGTGATCAACGAGACCACCGTAACCCACAACGGCCAAATTCATAGTCCGGTAATCCGCGGACTTCTTGGGCTGGATGGCTAAGGATTGTACGTGCCGGGAATGAGTAGTCTGACCGGGCAGTAAGCTGCCGCCACCCCATTCCTCAAGCATCGCATGATAATCCGCCGGCCCCGGCACATCGGGCCGCATCAACTTTCCGATAATCAGATCATTTAAAACTATGGAACCCTTACTTGTCAACATTTTCATCTTTGTACTGGCGTGTTTCGTCGGTTTCGAGGTGATCTCCAAAGTACCCACCACCCTGCACACCCCGCTGATGTCGGGCGCGAATGCCATTTCCGGCATCACGCTCATCGGAGCCCTTATTGTGGCCGGATCGGGCGGTGAAGCCATCGGCACCTGGATCGGGCTGGCTGCCATCATTTTCGCCACCATCAATGTGGTAGGCGGCTTCATGGTGACCGACCGCATGCTGGAAATGTTCAAGAAAAAAGATGGAGATAACTGATGAGTACCTTTTTACCGGAATCCATCGCAGTGTACCTGCCCACCTTTGTACAGATCGTCTACCTGATTACTGCATCCATGTTCATCATCGGTCTGAAACGACTCGGTTCGCCGGCAACGGCCCGTTCAGGCAATCAGCTGGCCTCCCTGGCCATGTTCATCGGGGTCATCGTAACATTATTCGACCGTGAAATCATATCCTTCGAGTACATCATCATCGGTGTTATTGTGGGCACCGCGATTGGCGCCCTGCTGGCCAAACGCGTTGAAATGACCTCCATGCCGGAACTGGTGGCCGTTTTCAACGGATTCGGGGGCGCTGCCTCAGCCCTGGTGGCCGCCGGTGAGTACCTGCGGATTGCCGAGGTGAACCTGCCGGGAAGCGATCTTTTCATCATGTGTATCAGTATTTTCATCGGTTCGGTGACCTTCACCGGATCGCTGATTGCCTATGCCAAACTCAGCGGTAAAATTTCAGGGAATCCCATCACCTTCCCCGGTCAAAAACCACTGAATGCCCTGCTGATGGTCGTTATTCTGGGGCTGTCGGTGTATTTCGTAATTGACCCGACCTACCTGGTACCCCTGCTGATTGTGCTCGGTATATCCTTGTTGCTGGGTATCCTTTTTGTTATTCCCATCGGTGGTGCGGATATGCCAGTAGTTATCTCCCTGCTGAACTCCCTGTCGGGGATTGCAGCCTCTGCGGCCGGGTTTGTAGTAGGCAACAGTCTGCTCATCATCGCCGGCGCGCTGGTGGGGGCTTCCGGACTCATCCTCACCAACATCATGTGTAAAGCCATGAACCGAACCCTGACCAACGTGCTATTCGGCGCCTTTGGTGGCGACGGCGGCGCGGCAGCTGTGGGTGAAGGCGGTCCTAAGAACTACAAAGAGGCCATGGCCGATGATGTAGCTGTAATGACGGCTTATGCCCAGCGCGTGGTCATCGTACCGGGCTATGGACTTGCCGTTGCGCAGGCTCAGCATACCATCCGCGAGGTTGCCAGTCTGCTGGAAGCCAAGGGCGTGGACGTCAAATACGGTATTCACCCGGTTGCCGGTCGGATGCCCGGACACATGAACGTACTCCTGGCCGAAGCCAACGTACCCTATCCCCAGCTGTATGATATGGACGATATCAACCCCGAATTCGAAAAAACCGATGTGGTGCTGGTAATTGGTGCCAATGACGTGGTGAATCCGCAGGCCCGGAATAATCCTGCCTCGCCCATTTACGGTATGCCCATACTGAATGTAGACAAGGCCAAGACCGTCATCATTCTGAAGCGGTCAATGAATACCGGATTCGCCGGCATCGACAACGACCTGTTTTACCTGGATAATTCCTACATGTTTTTCGGCGATGCGAAGAAGTCGCTGCAGACCCTGGTTGGTGCTATCAAAGAACTTTAACGGAGCGAAAAAAAACGGGAAGCGCTTCTTCACCAACCTTTTCTGCTCAGTTGTTCGCATATCTTATCCACTTGAGGCAAAAACCTTGATTTTGGGGCTATATGGCTCGATTTTTCGGTCGATGACAACCGAAAACTACTGCTGAAGCCAGCCCCTTAATCATCGTTTTTATGAAATACCTCATTCTCTTTGTCACCCTGCTCATCACAATATTGCCTGATTCTGCCGTGGCGCAGTCGGAGCCCCAGACTGTAACCGTCGGCGGAAAAGACGTCTCGCTCCGACTCGGATTTACTGCCCAGCCGAGGTTCTCGTACGCCGTGGAACCCGGCGCTGCAGAAGACATCGAACGGCTCGGCTTCGGAATGAGGCGATTTCGGTTCAAAACCTATGTCACCTATGGCGATAATATGCGCTTTTTCACCCAATGGGAGGGCGCCGGGGGTGGAGCAGCCCTCATCGACATTCGCGGAGAATACAAGCTCAACGACAAAACCTGGCTGCGATTTGGCCGTTTTGTGGGTGCTCACCCTCGTGTAATGGCCATTACCCTGCACACAGACATGGATCTGGTTGATCGTCCGGGCATTGCAGCCGTCTGGGCCCGCGGTACGATTGGTGCAGACGCGCGCGACTACGGGGCTGAGATACTCTACCGTAATCCGCGACTTGAGTACCGTCTCTTCCTGGCCAATGGCTATAATCAGAACAACTTCCGTAATGAGGCCAATAATGCCAGCATCACCGGTAACACCGCCGACAAAGGCATGGCCATCAGTACTATGGTGCGGTACTTTCCCGAGCAACTGGATAACAGCGAAATTGGCGGTTATGCCGGGTACAATCAGTCGAAGAATCCATTGACGGTAAGTCCGCTGGCACCGGGTGTTGGTCGGGGTTTCTTTTCCAGCTCCGCACACGCGTATTGGGGTGCTATCGCGGGTACCCAGCCGTTCCGCCTCAAGCTGGATGTTGTGCATGTACGCTATGACGAGGTAGTCCTTCCCTCGGGTTCAGACTACCAGCAGACCTTCATGGGAGCAGCTGTTACAGGGGCCTGGCTCATTCAGCCTGTCCTTGAACTCGACCTGGTCTACGAAAACTTCAACACCGATGTAGATATAGCAGGCTCGTACACTCAACTCTACTCCGCCGGTCTCACGTACAGTTTCAGTGCGGCACGTGGGGCAGGTTTCATGGGACAAAAACTCACAGCCGGATACACGTATAAGGATGTTGCCTCCGCGGCTGACCCCGCCCATTTGCTGGTGCTGCAGTTTCAGATTATGTTTTGACGATGCGGCTTCTCTCTGTGGGTGACCCGCCCCACCTGCTGGTCTGCAGTAATGAACCCTGACTATCACCGGGGCCCCGGTCGTGGTGGTTTAGCGACCACTACGTGTTACGGAACTGAAAATTAATGTGTATATTTTAGACAATCGACGACATAACTAGTGACTCCGTGTCCGTCGGTTGGATGAAACGAACCCCGGCAGCTGAACCCTGTCGGGGTTCAATATTTTCAATGACTTACGAGTGTAATTTTTAAGCTATTTATCGGGTCATTTTTAGCGCTTTTCTCAAAATGGGGTTACAGTGGGGTTACAAAATCCATTGGTACCAGATTTTTTTTTACATTACTTTGTGCCGACTACGACGGCATCTGCTGAATCCGATCACACATATTTTGTGTGAATTATACTGACTAATATCTCGGCACTATGAGTAGTACAGGTAATTTGGGAATTATTGAAAGTTTACTGAGTCAAGTCCTGTCTACTTCGAGTGAGGTTCCAGCTCCTAGAGCCTATAAAGGTGAAAAACCATAAAATACTGGAAAACTTTAGTGGTAATTATATAGTAGTACGGGGACAGGGGTATACGTGCTAAGGTATATACGCAGGAATGTTTTTCAACCTTTTTTTACCCCTAAATCACCTTTTCCGGCCTTAGTTGCGCGTATGGGGCGATTTTGAGGTGATTAGAAGGTGATTTTGGACCACGAAAAGGTGGATTTCGAGGTGGAAAAAGGTGGAAAACGTACTCCCCCGCGACCACACCTCCGTGTCGAAGGGGGCAAGGGGGGGGGTAAACCCAATCTTGAGGATTTAGGTTCCATAGCCCGGTGGGGGTGGCCACCTGGAATCGACTGACTAAAAGGTCAGCCTAGAAAACCCAGGCAAAAACGAAAACTAAATTTTTTTGGGGAAAATTCAGCTCGCCTCTATACCCAATTTTTCAGCTAAAAGTTAAAGACCGTTTAACCTGACTCACCCTCTTCATCTACGTCACCTATTTCGATGACCACAAGTTTTCTTTTCAAATACCCGAAATTCTCATCAGTCGGGTTTTTATGGCATTGATTTAGTTTCTTTAAAAACTTACTCTTGCTGTCAAACTCACCCCATGCTATTTGCTTATCATAGGATTGCAAATACATATTGGTAATTAGGCGTGCAATACGCCCATTACCATCATAAAATGGATGCGTTCGCACAAACTTCTGATAAAACCGTATAGCGCGATCAATGCAATCCTCATCAGATCCTGCCGTGAGGAACTCAAATGCCTCAATCACTTCCTCCTCGATATTATCTGGATTACTTGCTGGAAAAGCTTGTTTATGTTTTTGGGAAGGTACTCCACCAAATCCGACGTTACCTCCACCTGGATCGGATTTCTTCCTGTATTCACCCGCAAAAGTGAATAGATTTCTATAGATAAATAGGTGCAGGAGGCGGGGAATATCATGAAATTGCACACTCAGATTCCCCTTCAGAAAGGGTAGTCTATCCACCAAGGTGGTATATCGCTTCCAGGCCTCTCTGTAGATATCTTCAGGGCTAACACTATCACTAACTGCAAAGTCTTTGAGCAGATCTCGAATTGATTCGATTTCCTCGCTATCAAATTTAGCTTGTTTGCTCACTGACGAATTGCGTTAAATCATCATTTGATCCCTGAAGCTCCATTACATATTCTTCGATACTATCAAATTGTGGGATATCCTCATCCTCCATATCAAATGTGAACATATAATGACTTGCCATTTTGGGTGGGTAGAAGCCATCTTGGCTACCAATTGGAAAGTTATTTCGGAACGGTTGCTTGCTGTAGAACTGAATCATCACCTCGTCAGAGATGTAATTGTTCGTATGTAAATACTTCTTCCAAGGGTCCTCAGCGTGTGTTGTCTTAGATAATTCAGCTGCAGAAAAAATGCCATAACTATCAACTACCAAATTGATTAATGGCAAGTTTGGGATCCCAACAACTGGGGGTTTTGGAATCGAATGAGCACCGAAGGACTTGAATTCATGATAGATATCAATGTCAACAGGACCAAATTTCCAAGCCTTAAATCGGGCATCAAAAAGATGTTCACCGGCAACCAATTGCCAGGCATAACAATAGTAGAGCAGCTTTTGCAGTTTCATCGGTGAAACCGGCTCCTCAAGTCGTGCAAGTATATAATTGGCAATATCGATTTTCTGGAATACCATGACGTGGTGCTCCCCCCTTCTGTATTATGTCAGTGAAGCATTAATGCGAGACAGGTAGTAGTGTTTATCTTATAATAACGATAGTTAAGCATATTTAATACATCACGAATTGTGATGTATTGGTGAGTCAAATCAGACTAGATGGAATTCAACTCCTTAGAGATAACATCCGATGTGGGGGAAACACCAGTCTTTGTTGAGTAGTTCGTACGATCCCGGATTCCATACCTGGGAATAAGGAAATAGAGATAAAAAAGAGAACCCACCGGGCTCTCCCCGGTCTGCTAGAACAGACCTTTACTGCGAAGGCTTACATAACTGCCATCCGGACACAAGATGATATGATCCTCCAGCTGGACACCTAGCACCCTGCCCGCCTCATGGATCCGTTTGGTTAACTGGATATCAGCGTGTGAAGCTGTGCAGTTGTTGGAAGGGTGATTGTGTGCGATGATAATACTGTGGGCATTCGTTTGTAGCGCCACACGAAATACTCCAGCAGGGTCCACAATCGTGGCTGTTTGTCCACCGGTGCTCATCTTACACCATCCGGTACACAGCTTTGCCGCATTCAGGATGAGTATCATGAACTCCTCCCGAAGCTCTAGCGTACCCTTGTCCCAGAGTCGTCTTAGAAGCCGAGCGGCTTCTTCAGGCTCCCGAATCGTAGGAAGGTCCTTATACCGTTTGTCGGTACGATAGGTCATTTTGATTTCAGAAAAGTGCTTTACCATGGTAATTTTGGATTGGTTAAGGTTGGTTACCATGGTTCTTATACCCGATAAGAAAGTAAATTAATCCCCCTAAATGCATTTTTATTTATTACATTTACTTTGAATAGTACATAGTAACCCCTATTTAAAAGAGGTATTAATTTAAAAGATGGATGAAAATTTTCGACAAATGAAATTCGATAAAGACCAAGTCAACAATATCGTTGTTAGTGAGATAATAAAACGCAATATAACCGATGTACATGTTGAACTGAAAATTCGAGATCAAAAAGAAATTGTGAGAGTATCTCAAAATAAATTTGTCATTTGCGAACTTAATGTTCAAAAAGAAGATCAGTATTCAGCAATCAATTTCGAAACAAGAAATAGTGAGAACTTCTTAATAGATAGTATTTTGCCAATTTTTTTATTTCTGCTGGGAGCTATTCCTCTTTTAATATTCATGTTTATTGAACATCGCAAAAATAAAGCATTCAAAAATAAAATATCCTCAGTGATTGAGCCATACTTTTCAAGCACACAAAAAAGCACCTTCCCATATTCTTTATACATCATTGAGTAGCATGTGGATAGAGATTTTAATTCTTATAGTCCTCATAAATGCTATCCCAGTCACTATAGCTTTGCTGTTATCAACATATCTTAAGAAAAAGAAGTACTTAGGTCGTAATAATAAACTCAATACACAATACTACAGGAATTTCGAAGATTGGAAACTTGACTATGATCGATTTGAAACTGATTACAATCACAACGGCATAAATTTTAAATCTTCAACTGTTATTAAATTTAATAATCTAGCCACCAACGAGTTAGAGATGTTGAAATTACTTGGAATATTTGGTGACTTTGACAAAGAAATGTTGAAGAAATATTATCGTGCAAAAATTAAAAAAAATCATCCTGATAAATTTATTTACGATGAAATTAAATTCATTGAAGCCAACAAGTTATGTTCAGAATTAACAATTTCATATAAGCTAATCTACGACAATTACTTTAAATAGAATATTCAAATTTAAAGCGATGTATTAATCTCTGCTTAACTTGAGTGCTAATTAAACTAGGGCTATGGTACAATATGCTCTAGCAGTATTAATTAACCTCCATTTCTGGTATAAGAACAATGAGCCTTGCTCATTAATACTCACCAAATCTCTTATACCATGAACCTTCAAAACTTCATGTTTGCGGTTACCGAGCGCCAGGTAGCCGTGAACGACTTACATCATAACGGCGCACGTTGGAAGGATAATCAAACCTTCCTGCCATCCCCGTACAAAGCCATTGTACGGGAAGACACCAACGAGGTGATCTCTATCGTTCGCGACACCTACCAACTGGTCCGCAACGAAGAACTGATCCGATCCCTTCTGGATCAGCTGGTCGGGCTAAGCACCTCCTTCCGACTCGACCCTTCGCATTCTTTCGTTCAAAACGAGCGCATGCGACTGCAAATCACCTTCCCGGAGTTACGCATGCAGGACTCTGAAAGCGATATCGCCCTCAGTCTATTCCTGCACAACTCCTACGACCAGAGCGAGGGCGTACGCATGTACTTCGGGGCTATCCGAAGCATCTGCTCCAATGGCATGATTTTCGGGGATGTCATGGCCAAAATGTACCATCGACACACCCGTGGATTCGAGCTGAGTCAGCTCAGCGAGAAGCTGGATGAGGCCATCGAAACCTTTCCGGTCATCAACCACCGTATCCGTCAGCTTGAACGCACCCCCGTGGACGCTGAGCTAGTCGATCGTGTGGAGAAGCACATCTCCAAACGTCTGGCACAACAGGTCATCGAGGAGCAAGAGCTGGACTCCATCAGCCAGTGGAAGCTTTTCAACAAACTCACCTACTTCGTGTCGCACGATCTGGAGCAACACAAACGTAAGCATACAGGCAACTACATAGTTGATTTGTAATTCTGTGGATAGAGCGCTGGAACGTCGTTGTATTTGGTATTCATAATGTTTCGCAGCACATGCTCAAGCCACTCGGCTGGGTTAACACCATGCAGCTTGCAGTTGCCAATGAGCGTATAGAACATGGCCGCGCGCTGGGCGGCCTTGTGTGAGCCGGCAAACAAGTAGTTCTTTTTACCCAGTACCGTAGGCCGAATCTGGTTTTCTACCAGATTGTTATCAATCTCCAGGCTTCCATCCTGCACGTACACATTGAGTTTTTCCCAGTGGGCTGCAGCGTAATACATCGCCTTGCCCAAGGCACTCTTCGGCTCGGTCTGCGGACCAACGCGGGAGATCCACTCGCCCAATTCGTCCAGAATGGGTATCGATTGCTTCTGGCGCAAGTCCCGACGCTCCGCTGGCGTCATCGACTCCTCGCGGGCATACCGTTCTATACCATAGAGTTGCTGAATGAGCTCCATGGCATACGAAGCCCGCTGGCGGTCGGTATCCAGCGCCCGCTCAACATACCGGCGTGCATGCGCCCAGCACCCCAGATGGGTAATCTCGGGGCGCTGACCATAGCGTTCGTACACGCCATAGCCGTCGGTCTGCATATATCCGGTAAAGTTCTGTAGCATCTGCGAGGGGCCATCGCGACCTCGGCCTTGCTGATAGTCGAACAACACACTGCGGGTAAGCGGGCTGTAATACACCCAGTAGTACCCCTGATGGGTAGAACCCTTTTTCTCGGATTCCAGCACCGGAACCGGTGTTTCGTCGACCTGCAGGTAGCCCTGCGATTTGACGTGATTTACATAATGCTCGTACAGGATGTCCAGGCGATCACCGGCCGTTTGTACCCAGTTGCCGATCGTCGAGGAGGCGATGGTAATACCATGACGGCTGAAGCGCTGCTGCTGACGGTACAGGGGCAGGTGGTCGGCGTACTTGTCGGCAATCACCTGCCCCATCACACTCGCCCCGGCAATGGACTTGTCGGCTACCTCCTCGGGCAGCTCGGCAATGAGCACCCCGGCATCCGGATTGCCTTTGAGCACATACTTGCCTCGGATGTAGCGTTTGATGTAGGCCTTGGCCGGAATAATTTCGAGCTTATCGGTAACCAGTTCGCCAATGCGTTGCATACCGGACAGGTCAGCTTCTGGTTCGACGTTGACGACCTCGACGGGCAGATGATCCGGCAGGCTTACGCGTCCGGGATGCTTGCGGGTGGCGGCCTTACGCCGGATGTATGCAATACGCCCGGTGTGTTCGGCCTCGGCTTTCTTCCTTTGGGCCTGGGTTTGCTCAAAAGGCAGGGCCATTTGCCGGGAGTCCGGGGCAAAGCGTTCGCGCCTGGCCCCGAAGATCAGGCGTTTGTACAGGCGGACCTGCTGCTCGGTCTGGGCAAGTTTTTCGCTGAGATACTTGCTGCGAGCCTCGGTCTGTTGGAGCTTGGCTTGAAGAGACGCGATGCTATGATCCGTGCCTTGTTCCATGGCCAAAAGGCGGTCAATCAGCTCGGATTTACTCAAGTTTTTAAGCTCTTTTTTCATAGCCTAAAGGTACGAAAAATCAGCGACTTACACCCGTAAAAACAGCGTTTCTTCGCTCATTTAAACCGTTTTTTTCGTCCTCGTAACGGGTAAATGTTCGGGCTTTTTCCACCCGGATTCCCTCGATCATCAGGGCCAGATCGGTCCAGGAAATACGGCTCGATTGACCCGCCTGGACCGGCGCCGGGAAGGTCCCCGACTCCAGGCGTTTGTAGTACAGCACAAACCCGCCGCGCTGCCAGTGCAGCAGTTTGATGTGGGTACGGCGCCGGTTGACAAACACAAAGACCTCCCCGCTGGCCGGCTGTCGTCCCAGTTCACTGCGAACCAGTCCGCAAAGTCCGTCGAAGGACTTGCGCATGTCGCAATGTCCCCGGTACAGGTGATAGTTCAGCGTGTTGCCCAGGGCGAACATCGCCTACCACAAATGAATGAGTTGGGCAATACTGCCCGGATCGCTCGCATTCACGCGGATACGTACCCCATTGGGAAAGATAATCTCAGCAAAACCGGAATCTTCCGTGTGAAGTGGAATAAATCCACCGGTAACCTTCTGGTTAGTTTTGCGATACTTGCCCATCCAGTATTGGAAGGTGGATAGCCTGACGTCGTGTTGGGCGCAAAACGTTTTTTGGTTCAGACCGGATTCCTGCCACCGGGCGATCAGGTCAAAGTAATGGGCTTGCTTGGGAGTTTGCATCGGTTTTTAGCCCCAAGCTACGCCCCTTCCTAAATCAACAAAAGATGTAGTTGGCTGGATGCTTACACACAAACGGGCGCGTTACCAACAGCAAATCGCCAAGGTGTTCGCCCTTTAACCCTAAACCCGTACGGAGGAGACCATGCAATGGGCGATCCAATGCACCGACAACGAGGTGAGATTTTCTTCCTGAGAGCCATTATTGAGCTTTCCGGAGAGCTGGTCAAAGAGCTCTTGAAGCTCCTGCTCAAGGATAAAATCCCACCGCAAAAAGAGCAAAAACACGAACCCAACACAGAGGCTGCCAATTAGGCGGCCTTTTTAATTTAATGGAGGCATACTATGGCAACAGCCGTAAAATACCTGGATAACATCCCCACCCCAAAGTGGGTAGCTGACCGCAAAGCCAGCCTTGGAGGCTCGGAGGTCGCCGCCGCACTCGGACGCGCCGAGTACACGACCCCCCTGCGCTTATGGATGACCAAGAAAGGGCTTCTGGAGCCCATGAAGGGCAACGCGGTAACCGAGTTCGGACACGTATTCGAACCGGTCATGGCCGAGAAGTTTACCAAGCTGACCGGACTCAAAACCCGGAACGCTCCCAAAACCTACGCCCACAGCCAATACCCCTTCCTGCGTGGAAAAATCGACCGGCAGATTATCGCCAGTGATAACCATCCCGGAACGGGCTTGCTGGAGCTGAAGACAACCACCTCCCACCGCCTGAAAAATCTGAGCGGACCCTATCCGCTAGAGTGGAAGTATCAGATACAGTTTTATCTGGCCCTTACCGGCTACGAGTACGCCTATCTGTACATCTACGAACGTGACAGCGCCGAGTACCACAAGCCGATCATCATCTTTCGTGATGACCGGTTCATCGCCGAGATGATCAGCGAAGTGGCAAAGTGGTGGAATAAGCACATTGTTGGCGGGGTACGACCTAATCCGGTAAACGGCGAGGACCGAATCATCCTGTTCCCGGAGTCCAAGGGCGATGTGGTGGTCGAGGCTACCCCAAAGGCCTACGGCTACTACACCGAGCTACTGGATATTCGCCAGCGGATGGAGCGCCTTGTAGCGCTGGAGGATCACTACAAAAACCTGATCAAGGATCACCTGAAGGAGGCTGAACGCATGGTGGCCGGTGGAAGGACGCTGGTCAGCTGGAAGAGCAGCACCTCTACCCGACTGGACACGACGCGGCTCAAAGCAGACCATCCCGAGCTGTATCAGCAATACGGTGTGGAGTCCAGCAGCAGACGCTTTCTACTCACCAAACCTAAATAGGAGGCCACAATGCCACTTATCATTCAAGAAGACCCGAACAAATATCCCCTGCCACCCGAAGGACTGCACAAAGCCGTTTGTGTGGATGTGGTAGACTTAGGAGAGCTGGACACGAAGTTTGGCTCCAAGCACAAGCTATCGATCATCTTCGAGCTGGAGGAGGAAGACGAAGAAGGTCGCCGTTTTATCGTGGGCAAACGCTACACGTGGAGTCTAAACGAGAAGTCCAACCTGAGGAAGGACCTGGAGCGATGGCTAGGTCGGAAGTATCGCTCCGAGGAGCTACTGGCCGGCATTGACCTGGAGGAGTTGCTCGGGCTGAACGCTACCCTGTTCATCGCCCACAACGCAGGAGACGAACGCACCTATGCCAACATCGAAACGATTCTACCGGCGAATGGCAAAGGCGCAGACAAGTACGGCCTAAAGCCAAGCAGTCAATACACCCGCGTGATTGACCGAGAGGGCTACAAAGAGCCAGCCGAATACGCTGCATCCGTCAACGGAGCTGCGGTGTAACGGCTAAAGTACGCTCCTGACCGGGCGTGCTTTTTTAGGGTGGGATGTGGATTGGTTGAATAGGTTCAGGCATACACGTTTTGTGTATATTGGGGTTTGATTAGAATACCCTAGCCGTTACGGTTAAAAGGAGATGGCAATAAAATAACGCTGGTATTTAAGTTGTATTTCAAGAACTAATTGGCCAAATTACACCACAATAAATTGTTATGTAGTTTCTACTTCTTGGATATACAAATGAATAGAGAAATAAAGATAGAGTGGAGTTATATTCCGAAAAGTTTCTTAGAAACAGAATACAGCTTAGATTTTGATAGTGTGAAAATTAATTTCGATAATGGTGAAATAACCATTCATACTGACGAGATAAACCTACAAAATAATCCCTTCTTTGTTACAAACGCCGAGAAAACTATAAGAAATTTTTTAAATGGAATTTCTATCTACAGTCATGCATCTTATAAGCTGTTCAGAAAACCAATAAAACATTACAAAGATGATGGATCTTTTAGACAAACAGCGGTAATTGAAAGCATTGTTGAAAAAGTTACTGTTAGCGGCCATGTTGAATTTCAAGTAGTTGACAAAGATGGGAACGTCATACGAGATTCTAAAAAAGAAAGAAATGAAGAAAAGAAAACATGGGGATATCGAGTTTCACGCGCTGATGGTCAAACCCAAAAACTAATCGATAGTTACTTGAGTGCTATAAATGATAAGGATAATGAAATCGTTCACTTATACGAAATAAGAGACTACGTTTCTAAGAAACTTGGGGGTAATGAAAAAGCAAGAAAAAGCCTTTCAATTCCAAAGAGCGATTGGAATTTATTAGGAAAAGTGGCTAATGAACTCCCAATCTTAGAAGGTCGGCATCGAGGCAAACATTTTGATATATTAAGAGAAGCCACGAAGGAGGAATTAAACTCGGCTAGAATGGTGGCAAAGACGATACTTATGAGTTATTTAAAGCATCTTGAATCAATAACTTAAAAGACGAATTGGCCATAAAATAGCATAACTTAAGTAGACACGTTTGTGCTTAATTACTTACATTCAATGACTTATCCGTGCCGCTTATTTACCACCAAGCCTATAGGCGGCTAAAGGTCATCAATACTTATACAAAACATCTCACTAATGGATTTTGAAAGCAAATACTGGGTTGCAGTTTTCCCATATATCAAGACAACTAATGAAGTACGATACAAAAGCATCCGAATAATCAGCAGTTTAGATATATCGAATGTACCTAGTGAAATTTCTGAATACGTTAAAGAACTTTGTTCATCCTTTTACTTAAGGCATGATGTTCAAATTGAAAATGTATCTTTTGCATATCATATAACTGAAGAAGAAGTAAAATGTCCAACTAATTTTATTAATGATCTGGATGAGTTTCAAACATTAATCCGTTACATATATTCATCTCCACACGAAACATTCGGTGATCCATTCTTAAACTATGAGCATTCTTACTACTTTCTTTTCAGGCCAAAGCTGGTATCAAAGTACTTATTGTTTTCAGAACACAACACAATTGTACATGCAAATATAAATAACTACTCAATTGATGAGTCAAAAAGCATTCAAGGTTATGAATGTTTATTGAATAATAGATCGACTTTTTGGATAACAAGAAAGGATCAGATAACTCCCCCAACTGCCCGTATTTGGCTCAATATTTCGCAAGACATAAGTTCAGACTTCAAAACAACCTCCCCAATTTATCATCCTGTAATTTCCTTTTTTTCTTATAAGACAGATAACGATGAACTTAGAAGTCGACTCCTTACATCCTTAAATTGGTATAATCGCACACTTTTATCCGATATTGATGATGATATTACGTTAGTAAATCTTTCAATTGCATTTGAATGCCTTCTTGGTTTAGAGCAAGGAAATAAAGTTACTGAAAGGTTTAAAGAAACTGTAAATGTTTTACTTGGTGGATTTCCACGACTAGATAGTTGGCTTTCACAGTTCTATCACGCAAGATCTGAAATTGTGCACGACGGTAGGTCTCAAAGATTAGCATTCTTACCTGTAGATAAATATAACATAAAAGCTAATAGTGAACCTGCACATCAGTCACTAATATCATATGGACGACATATTTTTCAAGCTTGTACTGCATCTATATTAACTGGTTCAATGCTTGCTGAACATATGAATTTACCCTCCAGACTAGTGACAAACCAACAAAGAGTTAGAAGTATAACAGAAAAACTTGATTCTAAGACCACATCCGCTCAAGATGCAATTCTGTCCGCCGAAAAAGAAATAATTGAAATCGAGTCCTACAGATTTGTACCTGAATCCGGATTGAAAGTGGATGATTTACTATCTGTTGGTATAAGCTTGTCAAAAAGGTATACAGAGATTGAGAGCTTTAAAGAGTTAGCTGAATTCAACAAAAAAATAAAAGATTTAAGCAAAAATAAAGCAAAAGACCACTTACTGACTCTCTCATCTTTACATGAAGTTACAGAGTTAATGAAAAAGATTCCCAGCAGATTGATTCTTGAAAATAAGGTATTGCACCTGACAAAATCACTTTTGGAAAGTATTTGGCATTATCTAATTATGCATTACTTTAAATTGAAGAGAGATAATGAACAGCAAAATTGAAAGCGCCGCTTAACAGTTGTTTATAACATATTCACCTCTCGAGCGATAGTTAGTGCCGAGCTTGCTAAATAGCTCAAAGCTTTTAACTTGTGCAATAGGCTAACGCTTAAACAAAAGACCGTTATAACATTTTAAGATTAAGACTCCTAAATGTCGTCAAAATTAAAACCAGTTCTTTCACATGATCAAAAGTATAGAGGCCACCTCCACCCAGGGAAATGGACATTATGCGTAGGTGCCGGGATCTCTAAAGGTATTGCTCCAGACTGGATAGAGTTTTGCCGATTAGTAGTCAATGATGCGTTTGGTATGAGTTTAACGGATACAGACTTCAGCGAGATTGTTCAAAAGCAGGGTTGGACACTCGATAGTTGGATTCAAGCGGCTGCGAACCATTATTTATTAGTCGGGAAAAGTTCCGCAGATTTTATAAAACTAATAGAAGCAAATCTTTATTTTAAAATAAGAAAAAAAGCTGAAGGCTTGGGTTTAGAAAAGTATCTTACACAAGTTTTAAACCATCCAAGAAGTGCTCCAAAACAATCTATTATTGAAGTTTGCAATTTTATTGAAGATGCCTTCCCAGATTGCTCATTGATTCAAGTTGGACAATTTTTAATTCGAGCTGCAAAAGCTGGTAAGCCACCTGCCGCAGTTTTGACTTTTAATGCTGATACATTTCTAGAAACTTACATTGATCTTCATCTGCGAAGGGAACATTACTTAGGACCAGGTCCACATGCCCATCCAACCTACTATTTTAATCCTATTACCCACCCTACAAGAACAGGAAATGATAAAACTCCAATAATTCACTGCCATGGAGCTATTGCGCCCCAGTTTACTGAAGACAAAAAACCTTATGATTCAAGGCATAGGTTAATATTCCTTGAAGATGAATACCTCACTACTAGTTCAAATCGATCTTCTTGGCCCGCCACTGTGTTTCAATATCATGCCAACTCAACGAGAATGGCCTTTTTAGGTATGTCAATGTCAGATCCTAACATTAGGCGTTGGATGCGAGGTCTCAAACAAGAGAAAGATAAAGATTCAGCAATTCATAATGATTCTCAAAAAAAAGTCAATCCAGAACATATATGGATACGCCCTAAACCAAGTTCAAAGCCAGTTGAAGAGTTATTTCTGGTCGCGAATTTACATTTAGATGTCAGACCAGCATGGATTAAGAGTTGGATGCACCTCGAAGATGGACTAAATAATTTAGCCTCAATTTAAGATGTTATAACATCTTTTAAAAAAACAAAGTCAACAGGGCAAACGAAAGCCTGTCCGTAGATTGTAACGGATGTATTCAAGGTTGTTAGTAGTATCGTCAACGAACTTCCGGCGGTCTGTTTGTGATCTTCATGTAACGCTACTGGCGTCTAAGCATCTTTGCGGGCTTGGCGCCATGCTATGCATACCACTGACGGGAGCCGTTGTACTCCCGTTCGATCCCAGATCTTGTATCAGACCAACAATCCATGTCCCAATCAAGCTGGTTCGGACTCAACGGTCCTCTTATGTGCGGAGGGGCTTATGGATTGTGGCAGTAGTGTTGATGACGAATCGGGGTCGTCACCCCTTTAAATCCTTTGTAGGGTTCATTTTTGCTCAGTACATGCCACGTAATTTTCGCCAATTCTTTGGCAACAACCTTTCGGGCTACAGCCTTCCCGCTGCGGCGTTTGATCTTATTGTAGAATGGGCGGTCTCAAGTTTTTAATGCAACAAGTTGAGTGATTCGTTCTTTAGGGGTGT
>OFET01000167.1_pt1 | contig 82018 bp, 81 predicted proteins | sample 1521211 | NCBI WGS metagenome assembly OFET01 (sample SAMN03766358, study PRJEB24113) | microbial mat metagenome | isolation source: enrichment culture HLUCC-A from microbial mat sample contains cyanobacterium...
GCTCGAGCACCAGCGCGGGGCGAATCACCCCGCCCACCGCGGGGATCTCGCGGCCCGCGCCGAGCTGCCGGGTCAGCGCGTCGTAGCGCCCACCCGTGGCGACGGGGGGCAGGCCCGCGCGCTCGGCCACCAAACCGAAGACGAAGCCGTCGTAATACTCCATCGTCGTGCGCCCGTAGCTCGCCTCGAACGTGACCGCGTCCAGATCCACGCCCGCCGCGTCGAGAGCCTCGAGCCGGGCCGACAGCCGTTCGACCGCCGGCTCCAGCGCGGGCATGTCCACCGACAGGTCGTGCAACCGCGACAGCGCATCCGGGGGCGCGGCGCGCACCGTCAGCAGATCGTCGATCAGCGCCAGTTCGCGGCCGGGCAACGGCGGCTCGGCCGCGTCGGCGGCGAGCGCGGCGAGGCGGGTGGCGATCTCGGCGCGCGAACGGCGGCCGATCGCGGGGCCGGCCGCGTCGATCACCGCCGGAGCGCCCCTCGCGGCGACCTCGGCCAGCAGGGCCCGGCGGGCGGGCGGGGCGGGGCGCCTTCCCGCGAAGCGCTCGAGCAACTCCTTGAAGCGGTGCGGCCGCCACAGGTGCCGCATCAGCGCGGCCCTGCGCGGCTCCGACAGGGGCAGGCCCGAGACGGCCGCCGCGAGCAGCCCGATATCGCCCATCGCCGCCTTCAGCCGCAGGGGCGAGAGCGCGCCCGCTATGGCCCGGAACACCTCGGCGTCGCGGGCCGCCGGATCGGCACGGTCGAACACCTCTAGGCCCACCTGCATGTACTCGGTCGGGCGGCCGGGCTCGGGGCTCTCCTGCCGGCGAAAGACCTCGCCGGCATAGGTGTAGCGGGCGGGCTCGGCGCCGCTCGCCATGTGCATCTGCACCACGGGCACGGTGAAGTCGGGGCGCAGCATCCGCTCGCCGCGCACCGGGTCGGCGGTGACGTAGGCGCGCGCGCGGATGTCCTCGCCATAGAGATCGAGCAGCGTCTCGGCGGGTTGCAGGATGTCGGCCTCGATCGCCTGCGCGCCGCCGACGGCCCCGGCGAGCTGCGCCTGCAGGCGCGCCGCCTCGGCCCGGATCGCGGCCTTGCCGGGCATCACTCCCACTTGCGCTCGGGCGTGCCGCCCCCCTGCCCCTCCAGCATCGCGCGCACCTCTGCCACGAGCGCGGCGCGCGGCACCTCGCGCTGGGCGGGCTGGTTCTTCCATTCCTCGAGGCTGGCCTCGGCGGCGATCTGCGCGCCCAGCACGAGGTCCTTCAGCTGCACGACGCCGCGCGCGGCCTCGTCCTCGCCCTGGATCACGGCGACCGGGCTCTCGCGCCTGTCGGCATACTTGAGCTGGTTGCCGAAGTTCCTCGGATTGCCGAGATACATCTCGGCGCGGATGCCGGCGGCACGGAGCTCGCGCACCATCGCCTGGTAATCGGCCATGCGCGCGCGGTCCATCACGGTCACCACCACGGGGCCGGCGGCGCGGCGCCCGATGCGCCCCGTCTCGCGCAGGGCGGCGAGCAGCCGGTCGACGCCGATCGAGACGCCCGTCGCCGGCACCGCCTGCCCGGTGAAACGCTTCACGAGGTCGTCGTAGCGCCCGCCGCCCGCGACCGAGCCGAACCGTTTCGTCTCTTCGCCGACGAGCTCGGCTTCGAACACTGGCCCGGTGTAATAGCCGAGGCCCCGCACCACCGACGGCTCGATCATCGCCCGGTCGGTGCCATAGCCCTGCGCGTCGAGCAGCGCCGCGATCTGCTCCAGTTCGTCGACGCCCTGCCGACCGGTCTCGGACGCGCCCACGAGGTCGCGCAGGCGGGCCAGAACGACGCCCTGCGGGACGGCCCCCGTCTCCATCGTGGCGCTGCCGGGATAGTCGGTCGCGTCGTCGGTCAGCACGTCGACCGCGCCTCCCTGCGCGCCGGCCATGCCGCCCGCGCCGATGAACGCCATCACCACGTCGGCCTGCGCGCCCGACAGCCCCGCGCCCCTGGTGAAGTCGCCCGATTCGTCGCGCCGCCCCTCGCCCAGCAGCGCGCGCACGCCTTCTGGCCCCAGCCGGTCGAGCTTGTCGATGGCGCGCAGCACGATCCCGCGCTCGTGCGCCCACTTGTCGGGGTCGGCGGGTTCGAGCACGCCGGCCGCCTCCATCACCCCGTTCAGCACCTTGCGGTTGTTGACCCGGCAGATGTAGTCGCCGCGGGGGATGCCCACCGCCTCGAGGACGTCGGCCAGCATCGCCACGATCTCGGCATCGGCGGCGACTGAGGCCGCGCCCACCGTATCGGCGTCGCACTGGTAGAACTGCCGGTAGCGGCCCGGCCCCGGCTTCTCGTTGCGCCAGACCGGTCCCATCGCGTAGCGGCGGTAGGGCGTGGGCAGTTCCTGCCGGAATTGCGCCGCCACGCGGGCGAGCGGCGCCGTCAGGTCGTAGCGCAGCGCCAGCCACCCCGACTCCTCCTCTTCCCATGCGAAGACGCCGGCATGCGGGCGGTCGACGTCGGGCAGGTACTTGCCCAGCGCCTCGAGCGTCTCGACCGCGCTCGTCTCGAGCGGGTCGAAGCCGTAGAGGTGATAGACGTCGGCGATCTGCGCGAGCATGCGGTTGCGCTCGGCCAGATCGGCGCCGAAATAGTCGCGGAAGCCCTTGGGCGTCTCCGCCCGGGGCCGCCGCTCTTTCCTGTCCTTGGCCATTGTTCCCTCGCGCGCCCGCGCCCGTCCGTGCCTGACGGTGAGATGGGCGCCGGATAGCCCAAGGGGGCGGGGGCCGCAACAGCACCGGAGGATACGATGGACGACACCCGCGTGGAAGAAGAACTCGCCCACCTGCGCCGCGCCTGCGACGACCTCTCCGAGATGGTCGCCCGGCAGGAGCGCGAGATCGCCAGCCTCTCGGCCCGGGTGGCGCTGCTGATGGAGCGCGCCGCCGCGCAGGAACAGGAGGGGACGGGCGGCGCCGTCTTTGCCGAGACGCCGCCGCACTGGTAGGGCGCGGCCCGCGCTTTCGGCGAAGGCCCTGCGCACGGCGTAACATCCCCGCAACTTTCGCCGATTTCCGCGGCTTGTGAGGTGCAGAGCGCCCGCGCTTTGCTATCGTCCGCCGCCGAACGCGGGCGTCGACCGCCCGCCCTGCCGGAAAGGTCGCCCGTGCTCCGTATCGTCGCCCTCGCCGCCGCCGTGGCCCTCGCCATCGCCGCCGTCCTGCCCCCCTCGGCCGCGCGCGCACAGGAAAGCGCCTGGCTGCAGGTCGAGGCGTTGCGCACGCTGTCCGAGGCGCAGGCACGCGCCCGGGCCTACGGCGAGCGCTTCGACAACGTGGCGGGCTTCCGCCTCGGCTCGGGCTGGTACGCCGTCGCGCTCGGCCCGTTCGCGCCGCCGCTCGCCCGGGCCGAACTGGTGGCGCTGCGCAACGCGGGGCAGATCCCCTCCGACAGCTACATCTCCGACGGCGCGAGTTACGGCCAGCGCTTCTGGCCGGTGGGCGCGGGCGCCCTCGCCCCGCCCGCCACCGCCCCGACCCCGCCGGACGAGCCGGAGACGGCCCCGGAGAGCCAGGTCGCCGAGCCCGAATACACCCCTGACGAGACGCCCGACGAGGCCCGCCGCAACGAGCTGCTGCTCGGCGCCGAGGAGCGGCGCGAGGTGCAGGAGGCGCTGCAATGGTTCGGCCATTACTCCGCCGGGATCGACGGCGCCTTCGGCCGTGGCACACGTGCCGGCATGGCAGAGTGGCAGGAGCGACAGGGCTACCCCGTCACCGGCGTGCTCACGACCGCCCAGCGGGCGGAGCTGATCGCCGAATGGCGCGCGCCCTTCGACGCGCTCGGCCTCGCGCCGGTGCGTAGCGCAGAGGCCGGCATCGAGATGGTGATGCCGACGGCCCGCGTCGCCTACGCACGAACGGAGGCGCCCTTCGTCCACTACGACGCGACCGACGGCTCCGAGATGCGGGTGCTGCTCATCAGCCAGGCCGGAGACGAAGCCACGCTCTTCGGCCTCTACGACATCATGCAGACGCTCACGATCGTGCCGGCCGAGGGGCCACGCGAGCGCAGCGCACGCGCGTTCACCATCCGCGGCACCTCGCCCGGCCTCAACAGCCACACCGAGGCGCGGCTCGAGGGCGGCGCGATCAAGGGCTTCACCTTCGTCTGGAGCGACGGCGAGCCGCGCGTGATCGAGGCGGTGATCGACCGGATGCAGGACAGCTTTACCCGCATGCCCGCCGTCCTGCCCGACGCCGCGCGCGCGGGCGACGCGCGCGCGCCCTCGGTCGACCTGCTCGCCGGGCTCGATCTGCGCCGCCCCGAGCGCACGCGCACGGGTTTTTTTGTCGATGCGGGCGGCGTGGTGCTGACGACGGCCGAGGCCGTCGCGGGCTGCTCCCGCGTCACGCTGGGCGACGAGACGGGGGCGACCGTCTCCGCCGAGGACACCGGGCTGGGCCTCGCGCTCCTGCGCCCTGACACCGCGCTCGCCCCCCGCGCGGTCGCGGCCTTCCGCTCCGCCGCGCCGCGCATCCGCGCCGAGGTGGCGGTGGCGGGCTTCTCCTACGGCGACGCCCTGTCGCTGCCGCTGCTGACCTACGGGACGCTCGCCGACACGCGGGGCCTCGGGGGCGAGGAGAGCCTCGCCCGCCTTGAACTCGCCGCGCTGCCCGGCGACGCGGGCGGCCCGGTGCTCGACAGCGCCGGCGGCGTCGTCGGCGCGCTCGCCGCCGGCACGGGCGGGGCCGAGGGCGCACGCAGGTTGCCCGAGGGCGTGGCCTTCGCCGTCGACGTGCCCGCGATCGTCGCGTTCCTCTCCGATGCCGGTCTCTCGGCCCGCGCCGCCGAGAGCGATGCGCCGCGCGCCCCCGAAGCACTCGCCGACCTCGCGGCCGACATGGCCGTCCAGGTGAACTGCTGGGACTGACCCAAGCCACCCCGGAGTCGCGCGCACGGCACCGTCGAATTCGCGTATTTGGAACAGAAAGAAGCAGAGCGCAGGCTCGCTGCTCCGGTCTCTCGCAAAATGGCACGCCTCCGGGTTTCTTTCTGTTCCAAATACGCACGATCCCGGCGGCACCGCCGGGCCGGCCGCCGATCGGGCGCGCGGCGGCTCAGTCGCGCCAGAAATTCGCGGTGAACAGCACGAACACCACCAGCAGCTCGAGTCGCCCCACCAGCATGGCGAAGGACAACAGCCACTTGGCGGTGTCGTTCAGGCCCGCGTAATTGCCCGCGGGCCCGATCTGGTCGCCGAGGCCCGGGCCGATATTGGCGAGCGTCGCCGCCGCGCCCGAGACCGAGGTCGTGAAGTCGAGCCCGGTCATGCCGAGCGCCACCGACAGCAGTCCCAGCGAGACGATGAAGAAGACGAAGAAGGCGGTGACCGAGTTAAGCACGTCTCCTGATATGGGCCGCCCGTCGTAATGCGGCGGGAACACCCCGCGCGGCGAGTGGATCGACCGGATCTGCGCCATGATCGAGGCGAACAGGAGCTGATAGCGAAACACCTTGATCGAGCAGGAGGTCGAGCCGGCGCAGCCCCCGATCAGCCCGATGAAGAAGAACAGAGTCACCGCGAAGGCGCCCCAGAGCTGGTAGTCGACCGAGGCGTAGCCGGTGCCCGAGATGATCGACGTGACGTTGAACAGCGCCTCGCGAAAGCTCTCTTCCGCCCCGCGGTCGTCGGCCACCACCTGGAACACGGCCAGCACCAGTACCAGAATGCCGATCGTGGCGAGATAGGCGCGGATCTGGCTGTCGACGAGCAGCGGCCGCGCCGTTCCGGCGAGCACCTGGATGAATCGCACGAAGGGCAGGCTCGCCAGCAGCATCACCACCGTCGCCACGTATTCCGGCGCGCCCTGGAACGCGCCGAACGACGCGTCGCGGGTCGAGAAGCCGCCCGTCGAGATCGAGGTGAGCGCGTGCACGAGGGCGTCGAACGCCCCCATGCCCACCGCGACGTAGCCGAGGAAGGCGAGGCCCGTCAGGCCGACATAGATCCAGAAGATGCGGGCGGCGATCTCGGCGGCGCGTGGCAGGATCTTGCCGAGCGTGTCGAACGCCTCGGAGCGGAAGATCTGCATGCCGCCGACGCGCAGTTCGGGCAGGAACACCATCGCCACGATGATGATGCCGATGCCGCCGTACCACTGCATGAGGCCGCGCCACAGCAGCAGCCCCTCGGGCAGGTCGTCGAGCCCGGAGAAGACGGTGGCGCCCGTGGTCGTCATCCCCGACATCGCCTCGAAGAACGCGTCGACGAAGCGCGCCTCGGTCGCGCCGATCACGAAAGGAAGCGCGCCGAACAGCGGCAGCGCAACCCAGGTCGACGTCGCCAGCAGGAAGGTCTGGCGCAGCGTCAGGCCCTCGCCCACCGCGTTGGCGCAGGCCAGCGCGACAAGGCCGCCCACCACGGTCGTAACCAGCGCGCTCTCGGCGAAGGCGGGCCAGTGGCCGTTGCCGGCGAACAGGTCCATCGCCATGGGGATGAGCATCGACGCCCCGAGAACGGCGACTAGCAGACCGATCACGTATCCGACGGGGCGCAGGTCGAGCATGGGGCGGAGCGTTGGGCCGCCCCGGCAAGGGTGTCAAGCGCGCCCGCGCCGGGCAGGGGGACGGGCCGGGCACGGGGCCGGAGAGGGCACGGGGCCGGAGAGGGCACGGGGGCGGAGAGGGCACGGGGGCGGGCGCCCCGTGGGCCTGGGTCGTCGCTCTCGAGAGCGACCAGCACTTCGGGACACCCGCATCGCCACCGTCTCGGCCCGCTTCGCGCCCGCCACCAGAGGGGAGAAGCCTCCGCGCGCACCCGGCGTCGGCCCCTCCCACACCGCCGCCAGGTCGGGCGCGGCGGCCAGCGCCTCGGCCAGCGGCGCCGGCACGCGCATGGTGCCGGAATCGACCGGGCGCAGGGCCACCGACACGCGGTCGCCCTCGGCGAGACCCGCGCGCCGCAGGAACGCACTCGACTGGATCACGAGGGCGCGGCCCTCTCAGACAGGTTGCGCCCCCCGTCCAGGTCGCGGGCGGCGAGCTGCCCCGCAAGACGGGCGCTGGCCGGGCCACCTGCCCGAACGGCTGTCGCCACCCTTTCGGGCAGCTGGGCGCTGGCGCAATGCTATCGACCGTGGTCCTGATGGGCGACGCGCACCGGAAAGGCGATGGGCCACGGCTGCACCATGGCCGCCGCTCCGCCCGTGTCAGCCCCGGTGGATCAGGCTGCCGAAGAGGTGCGGCTCGAGGCTCTGAGCGGCGAAGGTCTCGCCCTCGGTGAGCACGCTCACCGCATCGTGGCTGTGCAGACTCTCCTGGTGGCTGGCGACCACCCGGAAGTCGCCCACTCGCACGTCGGCCATCAGCGCCTCGGCGAAGAGGCGCGCGGCATCCTCGACGAAGACGGGATTGGCGGCGTTGAGCTCGGCGAAGGCCTGCTCGTCCTCGCGCTTGACCATCACCTGGGTCTCGGTCGGCACGGCGGCGCGGCACAGCTCGACGGCGTCTTCGACGGACATGACGAAGGCGTCGGAGTCGAGAGCCATCGACAACCGCGCGACCGAGCGCTGCGAATGCGGCGTGGCGAGTTGCCCACGCTCGCGCCGCGCGTGCTCCGACAACTCCAGCGAGCAGGGGCAGGTCGAGGAATAGACGTAATCGAGATGCAGCACGCGCAGGCGCGTGCCGGCCTGCTCGGCGACTTCCCACGCCACGTCGTAATACTGCCAGCCCGAGAGACCCGAGCGCAGGGCCGTCATCTCGATCGGGTAGGACGTGCGCAGCATCAGCCGGGCGTCGAGGCTGCCGAGGTCGCGCTTGTAGGCGTCGAGCACCGCCTCGGCCACGTCGAGGCCGGTACCCTTCTCGGCCTCCGCGTAGAACGAGCGCATGATGCGGGACATGTTGATGCCCTTGTTCTCGGCCTCGAGGCTGACCGAGCCGGTGACCGAGGTGTCGAGCGTCATGCTGCCGCCGTCGCGGCGGGAATGGGCGAGCGGCAGGCGGAAATTCGAGATGCCGACATGCTGGATGCGCCGGCGCGCGCCCCTGATCAGGCTTTCGGGGCCGTTCTGCAGGTCGGGCAGCGTGGCGCGGTAGGCGTCGTCGGCGACGAAGCCCGCGTCGTAGCTGCGCGACAGGGCGGGATAGGCCACGCTGTCCACGCCCAGCGCCGCACGCTCCTCCGGCGTGGCGGCGCCGGCCCAGGCGCGCAGCGTGTCGAGCGCGCGGGCGGCCTCCTCGCTCGTCGGGGTGTCGGCTGTGATGTCGGGGGCGTGGATGTTCATCGGCAAGTCCCTCTGCTCGAGGCTGGTCCAGACGTGGGCGCTCCGGCCCGGAGCCGCAACATGGCTCCCGCAGCGGCAGTGTCCAGAGCCAGGGCCGCTCACGGGAGCGTGAAGGAACGATTCACCCTGCCCTGTAACGCCGCACGAAATTGGCCAGGACGCGCGGTGCCAGAGCGGTGTCGGCCCCGGCCACGGCGAGGGTCAGCGCTTCGGCCTCTTCGGGGTCGAAGTAGCCGCGATGCTTGTAGATCTCGATCCGCCGGGCAAAGATCTGCGCGTCCGCCTCGGGGTGGAACTGCGTGGCATAGACGTTGCGGCCCGCACGGATCATCTGCACCGGGCAGGCCACACCCTCGACCAGCAGCGCGGCGCCGCGCGGCACTTCCTGCGCCGCCTCCTTGTGGCCCACGAGCACGTCGAAGCGCTCGGGCAGCCCCTCGAGCAGCGGGTCGGCCGCACCCTCGCGCGTCAGCCGCACGGGCGCGGCGCAGACCGGCTCGAAAAAGCGCGCCTTCGACACCTCGGCGCCGAGGTGGTCGGCCAGCAGCCCCATGCCGTAGCAGCAGCCGAGGAAGGGCACGTCGCCCTCCACGATCCGCGGCATCAGCGAGCGGCAGGCGGCCTCGCAGCGCGCCTCCTCGGGCGTCTTGTCCTCCGGCGCGTCCGAGATGCAGCCCGGCCCGCCGCCCACGATCACGCCCGCGTAGCCGGCCGGGTCGAGTGCCTCGGGCAGCGGCTCGGCGTCGAGGCGGATGCGGTGGGTCTCGGCCTCGCTCAGCTCGCCCTTTTCGAGGAAGGCGGCGTATTCGGCGTCGGCCGCCTCGCGCTCGGGGCGGAGCTGCAGGATCAGGAAGCGCGTCATCGCCCGCGCTGCTGCCGCCGGGGCACGGCGCCGTCCATGCGGCGATGCGCGCCGCTCATCCCGCGCCGACCCCGCGCGCGAGGTAGCGCACCACCTTGTCCGGCCCGAAGGCGCCGCGCCCGATCTCGGAAAAGCCGAGCGCGGCGTGGAAGGCGTCGGAGGCCGGGTTGGGCGGCACCGCGTTCACCTCGCAGGCCACCCGCGGGCGCCCGGTGGCACGGGCATGGTCGATCGCGGCCTCGTAGAGGGCTCGCGCCACGCCTTGGCCGCGCACCCCCTCGTCCACCACCACCCGGTCGACATAGACGAAGCGGCCGAGCCGGGCACGGACCCACGCGAAATTGGGGCTGTCGTAGTCGGCCCGCTCGTCGAAGGCGACGAGAAAGGCCGCCCCGTCGGTCCGAGCCGGGGCGACGCAGGAGGCGGCGAGCATCGCGCCCAGACGGGCGGCATCGAGCGGCGATGTCTCGACCTCGTGGCGGGCGTTGAGCGCAAGGACGGCCTCGCGCAGTGCCGGCCCCGCCGAGCGCAGGTCGACCATCTCTGGCCCAGCGTCGCGCACCGTCACGACGCCGGCAGCCCGTCGGACCGGCGTGGCAGGACCGCACGCGCTGCTACCGCGGCCGCACCCCGCCCCCCGCGCGGCGCATCGGCGACGCGGTGCAGGGCGATCCGCCCCGGGCCGGTCCCGGCAGCGGCGAGCGATCCACGGACCCGGAAGGGGGTGACCATCGGCATGCGCATCCCGTCGGACAAGTCGCCACCAGATACCGCGAGACGGCGCGGAACGCCATGGCGGAAGTCCGCGGCTCGACGCCCCAACCGTCGCCCGCCCGCCCCTCCGGATCACGCCCGCGCGCATTCCCCTTGAACGCGGCGCCCCGGCCCGGTCTAGTCGCGGCATGGCCTCCGATCCCTCCGCTCTTCCCTATCGTCCCTGCGTGGGCGTCATGCTCGCCAACCCCGCCGGCCACGTCTTCGTCGGCCAGCGCCTCGATTCCGACGAGCCCGCCTGGCAGATGCCCCAGGGCGGCATCGACAGGGGCGAGACGCCGCAGGAGGCCGCCCTGCGCGAGCTGCGCGAGGAGACGGGCGTGACCGAGGATCTCGTGCGCGTGCTCGCCGAGACGCAAGGGTGGCTGCGCTACGACCTGCCCGACCACCTTCTGGGCCGCGTCTGGGGCGGCAAGTATCGCGGGCAGGAGCAGAAATGGCTGCTGCTGCGCTTCCTCGGCCGCGACGACCAGGTGCAGATCGCCACCGAGCACCCCGAGTTCTCCCGGTGGCGCTGGCTGCCGCCCGAGGCGCTCGCCGCCCACATCGTCGCCTTCAAGCGGCCCGTCTACGAGGCGGTGCTGGCCGAGTTCGCGCCGCTCCTCCGCACCGCCTGAGCGCGCCGCTTCGAGCGGCAGCGCACGGCCAAGGCCCCTCCGCCGTTACAACCGCTGCATGCTCGTCCGCCTGCGCCGGGTGTGAGGGCGAGGGCCATGGCGAGGGGCCTTTGCGCCGGGGCGTTCGGTGCCCCTGCCAGCCATCGCCCGCGCGACACCCGGCCGGCTTGATCGAAATTCCGCAAGGAGAAGATACGCCACCCGATAGGGGATCGCCCGACCCTGCCCCCTGTCGGGCGCGACCCTGCCCGCTTACCCCGCCTGGCGGGTGGATCGGCCGTCCGGTCCTCGAAGCGGCCCCGCCCCCGCGCGCCGTCACGGGAAGACTCGAAACAAGAACGAACCATGAATATCCTTGTCGCCGAGCCCCGCCCGATTCCCCCGGAGGCGCCATGCCCTTCGCCGAACTGTCGGCCACGTCCAACTTCACCTTCCTCACCGGCGCCTCCCACCCCGAGGACTACGCCGAGCGCGCCGCGCTGGCCGGCCTGACCGCCATCGCCATCGCCGACGAGAACTCCGTCGCCGGTATCGTCCGCGCCCATACGCGGCTCAAGGAGATCGCCCGCGTGGTGGCAGACCGCGCCGAACAGGAGGCGCGCGAGGGCGAGATCGGCCCGCCCCGGCCCGTGGGCGCCCCCCGCGCGCCGGGGCCCGACATCCGCAACGTCCCCGCCCTCTTGCCGGCCGCCCGCCTGCGCCTGTCCGACGGCTTCAGCGTCACGGCCCTGCCGCGCGACCGCGCCGCCTGGGGACGGCTGTGCCGCCTGATCTCGCGCGGGCGGCTGCGGGTCGAGAAGGGCGAGTGCCTGCTGCATCTCGACGACCTCGTCGAATGGGGCGAGGGGATGGAGCTGCTGCTCCACCCCCCCGCGCCCGACAGCCCGCCCCACCTCAGCCCGCCCCACCTCGCCACCGCGCGCGAGGCGGGGGCCGCAAGCGGGGCGGGGGCCGCAAGCGGGGCGGGGGCCGCAAGCGGGGCGGGGGCCGCAAGAGAGGCGGGAGCCGCAAGAGAGGCGGGAGCCGCGATGGAAGACCGCGCCGCCCCGCGCCCCGCGGCGGTCAGGGCCGCCGGGCCACACGCGCCGACGGCGCCGCGCGGCGCGGGCGCATGGGCACTACAGGCGCGCCGGCTGTCGCGCCGCTTCCCCGGCGCCTGCGCCCTCGTCCTCGCCCCCTGCTACGACGGGCGCGACTCCGAACGGTTCGACCGGCTCGCCGCCCTGGCGCGAGACCTCGGCCTGCCGACGGTCGCCTCCGCCGCCCCGCGCATGCACCACGGCCGCCAGCGCCGCCTCGCCGACGTGCTGACGGCGATCCGCGAGGGCCTGCGGGTCGACCGGCTCGGCCGCACCGCGCTCGCCAACGGCGAGCAGCGCCTGCGCTCGGAGCGCGAGATGCGCCGCCTGCTCGGCCCCCACGCCGCCGCCGCCCGTCGCGCGGCCGAGATCGCGCGCCGCTGCACCTTCCGCCTCGAGACGCTGGCCTACGAGTATCCCTCCGAGATCACGGACGGCGAGACCGCCGATTCCCGCCTCGCCCGCCTGGCCCGCGAGGGGCTGACCTGGCGCTACCCCTCCGGCGCCCCCGAGCGGGTGCAGCGCCTCATGGAGCACGAACTGAAGCTCATCGGAAAGCTCGGCTACGCCCCCTACTTCCTCACTGTGCACGACATCGTGGCCTTCGCCCGCTCGCGCAACATCCTCTGCCAGGGCCGCGGCTCGGCCGCAAACTCGGTCGTCTGCTACTGCCTCGGCGTGACCTCCGTCTCGCCCGAGATCGGCACGATGGTGTTCGAGCGGTTCGTGTCGGAGGCAAGGGGCGAGCCCCCCGACATCGACGTCGACTTCGAGCACGACCGCCGCGAAGAGGTGATCCAGCACATCTACGAGCGGTACGGCCGCCACCGCGCCGGCCTCTGCGCCACCGTCATCCATTACCGCGGCAAGCGCGCCGTCCGCGAGGTCGGCCGCGCCATGGGCCTGACCGAGGATACCGTCGCCGCCCTGTCCTCGCAGATCTGGGGCTTCGGCTCGGTCACAAGGATCGAGGACGCCCGCCTGCGCGAGCTCGGCCTCGACCCGGCCGATGCCCGCCTGCGCCAGACGATCGAGCTCGTCACCCGAATCCAGGGCTTCCCCCGGCACCTGTCGCAGCACGTCGGCGGCTTCGTCATCACCGAGGGCCGCCTCGACGAGCTGGTGCCCGTCGAGAACGCCACGATGGAGGATCGCACCATCATCCCGTGGGACAAGGACGACATCGACTCGCTCGGCATCCTCAAGGTCGACATCCTCGCCCTCGGCATGCTCTCGGTGATCCGCCGCGCCTTCGACCTCTGCGCCCGGCACCACCGGCGCGACCTGACGCTCGCCACCCTGCCCCCCGAAGATCCGGCGACCTACGACATGCTCTGCGACGCCGACAGCCTCGGCGTCTTCCAGGTCGAGAGCCGCGCGCAGATGAACTTCCTGCCGCGCATGCGCCCGCGCACCTTCTACGATCTCGTGATCCAGGTCGCGATCATCCGCCCCGGTCCGATCCAGGGCGACATGGTCCACCCCTACCTGCGACGACGCAACGGAGAGGAGGCGGTGACCTTTCCCTCCGACGCGCTCGGCCAGGTGCTGCGCAAGACGCTCGGCGTGCCGCTCTTCCAGGAACAGGCGATGCAGATCGCCATCACCGGCGCGGGCTTCACCCCCGACGAGGCCGACCGCCTGCGCCGCGCGCTCGCCACCTTCAAGAAGCATGGCAACGTCTCAGAGCTGCGCGAGCGCTTCCTGTCGGGCATGAAGCGGAACGGCTACGACGACGCCTTCGCCGAGCGATGCTTCAGCCAGATCGAGGGCTTCGGCTCCTACGGCTTCCCCGAGAGCCACGCTGCCTCCTTCGCGCTGCTGGTCTACGCCTCCGCCTGGCTCAAGCGGCACTATCCCGGCATCTATGCCTGCGCGCTGCTCAACTCGCAGCCCATGGGCTTCTACGCGCCGGCCCAGATCGTGCGCGACGCCCGCGCCCACGGCGTGGAGGTGCGCCCCGTCTCGATCGAGGACAGCTTCTGGGACTGCACGATGGAGCCCGCGCCAGAGAGCGCAGGCGGCCTCGCCCTGCGCCTCGGCTTCCGCCAGATCACCGGCCTGCGCGAGGACGAGGCACACTGGATCGCCGCCGCCCGCGGCAACGGATACCGCGCGGTCGACGACGTCTGGCGCCGCGCCGGCACGCCCCCCGCGCTGCTCGAGAAACTCGCCGAGGCCGACGCCTTCGCCCCCCTCGGCCTGTCGCGACGCGACGCGCTCTGGGCGGCGAAGGCGCTGCGCGCGCCCGCTCCCCTGCCCCTCTTCGCCGGCGATATCGACGGCGAGGGCATCGTGGAGCCCGCCGCCCACCTGCCCGCGATGACGGAAGGGGAAGAGGTGGTGGAAGACTACGCCGCCCTCCGCCTGACGCTGCGCGCCCATCCCGTCGCACTCCTGCGCCCCTGGCTCACGCCCGGGGCCCCGCCCCGCCCGCAGCGCCGATCCCCCTCGCCGGACCGGGGCGCTGCCCCGGACCCCGGAGTATTTCGACCAAGATGATGGGGCAGAATCGGCCCCTGCCAGCCGTCCGCGGAGGCGCGATCCCGCATCATCCCGGTCGAAATACCCCGGGGAGACCGGAGCGCTGCCCAGAGGCATTCAAGGTCGTGGGCTGAAAAGGTCGTGATCGTGGGCGATTCGGCCCTGGCGGCGGGGAGGTCGGCGGGGCGGGCGGCCCGCCGGGGGGCGGGAGGGGATGAAGACGCGCGCGCCGGCGTCCGCGGGGCGGGCGATGCCGAGCTCGACCATGCCGGCGGAGCTCGTCGGTGCGGGCCTTGCGGGTGCGACCGCCCTTGACGCGCGCGGCGAGGTCGTCCGGGGTGACAGGGGCGTCGGCGGCGGCGATCGTGGTGCGCAGGACGGTGATCCGGGCGACCCCCGAGCGCGGCCCCGGTCTGTTCGGCGGAAGGCCTGGGGGCCTTCGCGCCGAGCGCCGGGCCTGGCAGGACGGGCGGAGCCAGCGGATCCGGCCGCGGGCTTCCTCCTGCGCGCGGGCCTCGTTCAGGGCGACGAAGCGGACCATCATCTCCTCCTTGCAGGGCCGGACATGGCCGCCGAGAGCGCCGTCTCTCGTGTTCCTGACGCCGGCGACAAAACCGGCCCGCCCCGACCCGAACCACGAGACCACAACAGGCCCACCGTCGCGGCCCGGGCCGCGCATGCCAGAGGCACCTCGTCCCAAGGCTCCAGGAGCGATGCCATCATCGCCAGAGCGCCGGCCCGCCACCACGGACACAAAGCCAGGACAACTCGAGAAAGCGCTGCCCACACTCTCGAACGCCTCCGCGGGCTGCCCCCCGGTCCGGCGGGGTTGCTCAGCGCGTCGGCACCGGTTCGTCGCCGCCGTAGTCGTAGAAGCCGCGGCCGGTCTTGCGGCCGAGCCAGCCGGCCTCGACGTATTTGGTGAGCAGCGGGCAGGGGCGGTACTTGGTGTCGGCGAGCCCGTCGTGCAGCACGTTCATGATGGCGAGGCAGGTGTCGAGGCCGATGAAATCGGCCAGTTCCAGCGGGCCCATGGGGTGGTTGGTGCCGAGCTTCATCGCGCGGTCGATGCTGCGCACGTTCCCGACGCCCTCGTAGAGCGTGTAGACCGCCTCGTTGATCATCGGCATCAGGATGCGGTTGACGATGAAGGCGGGAAAATCCTCCGACGTCGCCGAGGTCTTGCCGAGGCGTTCGACCACGCCCTCCAGCATGCGGAACGTCTCCTCGTCGGTGGCGATGCCGCGGATCAGCTCAACGAGCTGCATCACCGGCACCGGATTCATGAAGTGCAGCCCCATGAACTTTTCCGGCCGGTCGGTGCGCGAGGCGAGCCGCGTGATCGAGATCGACGAGGTGTTCGAGGTGAGGATCGTGTGCGGGCGCAGGTGGGGCCCCAGGTCCTCGAAGATCGCCTGCTTGATCGTCTCGCGCTCCGACGCCGCCTCGACCACGAGGTCGGTCGGCCCGACCTCGCGCAGGTCGAGCGTGATGCGGATACGCCCGAGCGCCGCGTCGCGGTCGGCCTCGGAGACCTTACCGCGCTTGACCTGCCGGTCCATGTTGGCGCGAATCGATTCCATGGCGCGGGTCAGCACGAATTCCTCGATGTCCTGCAGCACGACGTCGTAGCCCGCGAGCGCAAAGACATGCGCGATGCCGCTGCCCATCTGGCCCGCGCCGACGATACCGACCTTCTCGATGCCCATAGCCATGTCCTTTCCCGTTCGCGCGCGACCCTAGAGAGGCGCGCGGCGCCCTCCACGCGGCGCGTGGGCGCAGGCGCGGCCCGGGTCAAGACAATTCGACCGTTAGGCAGCGGTAAACCCCTGCGCGCCAGTCTGGTGTCGGGTGAGTGGAATCAGAGGTTGGGGATGGCTTTCGAGCATCCGGGGGGCGGTGCCCTCGACTATCGTACATGTCGCTATGGCACGTCGCGGCTGATGTTCCGCGGGCCGAAGGCGCGGCTCGCGCCGCCCTACACGCTGTTCATCGGCGGCACCGAGACGTTCGGCCGCTTCGTGCCGCGGCCCTTCCCGACGCTGCTGGCCGATCAGCTGGGACTGGCGGCGGTGAACATGGGGGTGGTCAATGCCGGCATCGACGCCTTCGCCGGCGACGACACGGTGCTCGACGCCGCGCGCCGGGCCGAGACGGTGGTCGTCCAGATCGTGGGCGCGCACAACCTGTCGAACCCGTTCTATACCGTCCATCCGCGCCGCAACGACCGGTTCCTCGGCACGAGCCCGGCGCTGCGCCGGCTCTACCCCGAGATGGACTTCACCGAATTCACCTTCACCCGCCACCTGCTGACCGAGCTCGAGCGGCGGCGGCGGCCGGAGCGGTTCGGAGAGGTCGTCGCCGCGCTGCAGAGCCGGTGGTCGGCGCAGATGGACCTGCTGATGAGCGCCGCGGGCAACCGCGTCGTGCTCGTCTGGGTGAGCGAGACCGCGCCGCCCGAGGAGGCGACGAGCATCGCAGAGGGGCGCGACCCGCTCTTCGTCGACATGACGATGATGGCGCGGCTCGCGGTGCGCGCGCGGCAGCTGGTGCAGGTGATCCCGAGCCGCGCCGCGCTGGAGGCGGGCACGCGCGGCATGGTGTTTTCCGAGTTCGAGAGCCATATCGCCGAGGCCACGCTCGGCCCTGCGGTACATGTCGAGGTCGCCGAGGCGCTGACGCCGGTGCTGCGCGAGGTGAGCGCGGCGGCGTGAGTCGGCCGTCAGGCGCCGCACCGGCAGAAGGGCGCAGCGATCGGCCGGTCAGGCGCGGCCGGCGGCGGCCGACAGCGTGAGCGGGTCGACCCCGAGCGAGCCGAGGGCCCGCTCCCATTTCGACGCGGCAGGCGTGTCGAAAACGATCTCCGACGAAGCCTGCGCCGTGAGCCACGCGTTGCGCGCGATCTCGCCCTCGAGCTGGCCCGGCCCCCAGCCGGCATAGCCGAGCGCCATGAGCGTCCGTGCCGGCCCGCGGCCCTGCGCGATATCCTCGAGAATGTCGAGCGTCGCGGTCATGCCGAACTCGGCGCCGACCTGCAGCGTCGCCTCGCTCTCGGTGTATTCCGCCGAATGCAGGACGAAGCCGCGGCCGTGCTCCACCGGCCCGCCCATGTGGACCGGCACGCCGGTCATGACGGCCGAGGGCGAGATATCGAGCTGCGAGAGCAGTTCGTCGAAGGTGAGGTCGGTCACGGGGTGGTTGACGACGAGGCCCATCGCCCCTTCGGCGGAATGCGCGCACAGGAAGATGACCGACCGGTCGAACCGCGGGTCGGCCATGCCGGGCATGGCGATGAGAAGCTGGCCGGTCAGGTCGATCTCGGGATCGTCGGGCGTGGCGTCCATGCAAGGAGGATGGGGTCTGCCCGCGCCAAGGGCAAGGGCCGACGCGGGCGCAGGCGGCGCCGCAGCCGATGGCACGCGCTTGTGACGCCGGCCCGCGTTCCCTTCGCGGCGCGGATCGTCTAGCACTCTCGCATGTTATGCCGTGCCGCCCTTGTCCGACCGTTTGCGGCCGCCCTTGTGGCCGCGCTCGGCGCCGCTCTGGCGCTGCCGGATCGGGCCGCGGCGCAGGAAGCCGACGCGATGCCCGCCGAGGTCGTGCGCGCCGAGGTGCTGCCGGGCTGGCAGACGGCCGATGGCACGCGGATGGCGGCGTTGCGCCTCACTCTGGCACCGGGGTGGAAGACCTATTGGCGTGCTCCGGGTGACGCGGGCATCCCGCCGGCCTTCGACTGGACGGGCTCGCGCAACCTCGCCGCCGTCGCCTTCCACTGGCCGGCGCCGGACGTGTTCCACGATTACGGGATCCGCACCATCGGCTACGCCGACCAGCTCGTGTTGCCGATGGAGCTGCGGCCCGAGCGGCCGGGCGCGCCGATCCGCGTCGCCGGCGAGATGGAGCTGGGCGTCTGCGAGACGGTCTGCATCCCCGCCGAGCTGACATTCTCGGCCGTGATCGACGGCGCCGGCGCGATGGACCCGACGATCCGCGCCGCGCTCGCCGCACGGCCCATACCCGCACGCAACGCGGGGGTGGGGCGGGTGGTCTGCGAGTTTACCCCCATCGCCGACGGGGTGCGCCTCGACGCACGGATCGACATGCCGCGCGTGGGCGGCAGCGAGGTGGCGCTGGTCGAGGCGGGCGAGCCGGGCATCTGGGTGTCGGAGCCGCAGGTGGCGCGGCAGGACGGGGCGCTGCACGTGCGGGCCGATCTCGTGCCGCCGCCGGGCATGCCCTTGCTGCTCGACCGGTCCGAGCTGCGATTCACGGTGCTCGGCAGCAGCCGCGCGGTCGACATCCGCGGCTGCGAGTGACGGCTCAGACGAGAAGCGCCAGCGCCAGCCCCGCCGCGAGGATCAGCCCCGCGTCACGATTGGAGCGGAACAGGCGCAGGCACGTCTGGCCGTCGTCGATGTCAAGCCGGACGAGCTGCCAGGCCATGTGCCAGCCCATCCCCCACACGCCCGCGAGGGCGAGGGCCAGCGCCAGCGGGTTGGCCGAGGGCGCCACGGCGAGGATCGTGCCGAGCGTGAGCAGCAGCACCGTCGCCACGAGGAAGGCGCGCAGCCAGCGCGGGCTGTTCTCGCCGAAGAGGCGCGCGGTGGATTTCACGCCGATCAGCGCGTCGTCCTCGGCGTCCTGGTGGGCATAGATCGTGTCATAGAACAGCGTCCACGCGATGCCCCCGACATAGAGACAGACCGGCGCCCACGAGAGCGAGCCCGCCGCCGCGGCCCAGGCCAGCAGCGCCCCCCAGTTGAACGCCAGCCCGAGAAAGATCTGCGGCCACCAGGTAAAGCGCTTGGCGAAGGGGTAGATGGCGACGAGCGCGAGCGAGCCGATGCCCAGGCCGATGGCGAGCGGGTGAAACGTGATCAGGATGAAGAACGCCACGATCGACTGCACGCAGGCCCAGATAAACGCCTGACGCGGTGTCACGGCGCCCGAGGGCAGCGGCCGCGAGCGGGTGCGCGCCACGCCGCCGTCGATGTCGCGGTCGGTCAGGTCGTTCCAGGTGCAGCCCGCCCCACGCATCAGGATCGCCCCGATGCCGCAGCCCGCGATGATCCAGGCGTGATACCACTGCCAGCCATGCGCGTTGGCGGCGGCCAGCACGCCCCACCAGCAGGGCAGCAGCAGAAGCCATGTTCCGATGGGCCGGTCGGCCCGCGACAGCCGAAGGTAGGGCCGCGCCCAGTCGGGGGCGCGGGTATCCACCCAGTTGCCGCGATAGGCGTCGGCGACGGTGTCTGGCGTCTCGGTGCGTTGGGTCATAGGGTCCGGCCGGGCATGGGATCGGGCGTCGGGAGGTGCGCGATGGGTCAGGTCCGGCTGTATCTAGACCGGGAGCTCGGAGAGGGGCAAACGATCTCCCTCTCGCGCGACCAGGCGCATTATCTCTTCGGCGTGATGCGGATGGGGCCGGGCGACCGGCTCGAGGTGTTCGACGGCCGAACGGGCGCCTACCCGGCGACGGTGGCGGAGGCCGGCAAGAAGTCCGGCACGCTGGCTGTGGGCGCGCAGACCGCGCCGCTGCGCCGCCCGCCCGACCTCTGGCTGATGTTCGCCCCCATCAAGAAGGGCCGCACCGACTTCATCGTGGAAAAGGCGGCAGAGCTCGGCGCCGCTCGCATCTGCCCCGTCCAGACCGACTTCACCAATGCCGAGCGGGTGCGGCGCGACCGGCTGCAGGCCCATGCCGTCGAGGCCGCCGAGCAATGCGGCGGCACATTCGTGCCCGAGGTGGCCCACCTCGCCCGCCTGTCCGACGTGCTGACGGGCTGGCCCCCCGAGCGCCGCCTGATGTTCTGCGACGAGGCGCTGGCCGGCCCCGCCTCGGCCCTGCCCGACGAGTCCGGCCCGTGGGCCATCCTGATCGGCCCCGAGGGCGGCTTTTCCGAGGCCGAACGCGCGCGCCTCGCCGCGCTGCCGCAGGCCCGTGCCGTCTCGCTCGGCCCCCGCATCCTGCGCGCCGACACCGCCGCCGTAGCGGCGCTGGCGCTATGGCAGGCGCAACTGGGCGACTGGCGATGAGTTTCGTCCGCCCCGAGGCGCTCGCGGCGCTGACCCGCTGGCGCGAGGTCGCCCTCGCGCTCGCCTTCGCCGTGTTCGGCCTCTGGGTGGCCACGAGGGGCGGCTACTTCTACGCCGTACTCGGCGGCGCGATCTGCGCCTTCGCCCTCGGTCTCGCCCTCGCGGCATGGCGGCGGCTGCGCTTCGCCCCCGGCGCCGACGCACCCGGCGTGGTCGAGATCGACGAGGGCGCCATCGCCTATTTCGGCCCGGAGACGGGCGGCGTCGTCGCCTTGTCGGAACTCGACGAGGTGCAGGCCACCGCCCACTCTTCCGGCCTCGCCTGGCGCCTCCACCAATCCGACGGCACGACGCTGACCATCCCCGCCGCCGCACGCGGCGCCGACCAGCTCTTCGACGTGTTCGGCGCGCTGCCCGGCGCCTCGACGCGCACCTTCCTCGCCGCCGTCGAGCAGCCGCCGGCCGGCACCCGCCGCCTCTGGCGGCGGCGCGCCGGCGCACACGAGCCGCGCCTGCCGCGGCCTTGACACCTGCCCCCGCCCGACGCAGGTAGCCGGCCGGTAATCAGGGCAGCCGGGAGCGCGCGATGTCCATCCCCCAGACAGGCGGCGGCCCGATCGAGCGCCCCGAACAGCTGGCCGAGTATCTCGCCGCCGGGTGCAAGCCGAAGGACGACTGGCGCATCGGCACCGAGCACGAGAAGTTCGGCTACTGCAAGGACACGCTCCGCCCCCTGCCCTACGACGGCCCCCGCTCGGTCAGGGCCGTGCTCGAGGGGCTGCAGGGCCGCTTCGGCTGGGCGCCGATCCTCGAGGGCGGAAACATCATCGGCCTCGAGAAGGACGGCGCCAACGTCAGCCTCGAGCCCGGCGGGCAGCTCGAGCTCTCGGGCGCCCCTCTCCGGTCGATCCACGAGACGTGCGACGAGGTGAACGCCCACCTGCGCGAGGTGAAGACGGTCGCCGACGAGCTGAACGTCGGCTTCATCGGCCTCGGCGCCGCGCCCACATGGCGCCACGAGGAGATGCCCCGCATGCCCAAGGGCCGCTACAAGCTGATGACCGACTACATGGGCCGCGTCGGCACCCACGGCACGCAGATGATGTATCGCACCTGCACCGTGCAGGTGAATCTCGATTTCGCCTCCGAGGCCGACATGGTGCAGAAGCTGCGCGTGGCGCTGGCGCTCCAGCCGGTCGCCACCGCGCTCTTCGCCAACTCGCCGTTCTTCGAGGGCCGGCCCAACGGCCACAAGTCGTGGCGCTCGCGCATCTGGCGCGATCTCGACGCCGACCGCACCGGCATGCTGCCCTTCGTCTTCGACGAGGGTATGGGCTTCCAGCGCTGGGTCGATTACGCGCTCGACGTGCCGATGTACTTCGTCTACCGCGACGGGGCCTACATCGACGCGCTCGGCCAGTCCTTCCGCGATTTCCTGCGCGGAGAGCTTCCCGCCCTGCCCGGCGAGGTGCCGACCCTGTCGGACTGGGCCGACCACCTGACGACGATCTTCCCAGAAGCCCGCATCAAGAAATACATCGAGATGCGCGGCGCCGATGGCGGCCCGTGGCGCCGCCTGTGCGCGCTGCCCGCCTTCTGGGTCGGCCTCACCTACGACCAGGCGGCGCTGGATGCCGCGTGGGACATGGTGAAGGGCTGGGACGCCGAGACCCGCGAAGGCCTGCGCGTGGCGGCCTCCGTCGACGCCCTGCAGGGCGAGGCCGGGGGCCTGAAGCTGCGCGACCTCGCCCGCGAGGCGCTGGCCATCGCCGAGGCCGGCCTCAGGGCCCGCGCGATGCCCGGCGCAGGCGGCCTGATCCCCGACGAGACGCACTTCCTCAACGCCCTGCAGGAGAGCGTCGAGACCGGCCAGGTGCCCGCCGACGAGCTGCTCGCGCGCTACCACGGCGACTGGGGCGGCCGGCTGGAGCCGATCTTCGCCGATTACGCCTACTGACGCGGCGCCATCGGGCCCACCACCGCCGCTCCGAGCACGAAGGCGCGCGCCTCCTCCTCCGCCATCTCGCAGGGGGAAAGCCGCGCGCCGCTCGCGAGGCGGTAGAGGTTCATCGAGACATGTCCGCCCCCGCCCGCCGCCTCGGCCACCAGCTTCTCGGCCCGACCGTCGGCGAGGGCGCTGCGCACCGCCACCCAGCGCCGCCGGCCGTGGCGCACGACGAACGCGCCCATCGGCAGCCGGTCGAAGGCGGCGAGAAACTCCGCGCCCGCCAGGCTCACGTCTCGCCGGTCTTCTGCACGGTCTTCTGCACGGGCTTTTGCCCGATCTTCGGCTCGGTCCCCGCCGCGAGCCGCCGCAGGTTGCCCCGGTGGGTGACGAAGACCAGCGCGGCGAGCGCGAGGCTCAGGATCACCGCCTCGGGCCGGCCGAAGGCGAGCGCCCAGAGCGGCGCCGACGCAGCCGCCGCCAGCGCCGAGAGCGACGAGTAGCGCAGCAGCGCTGCCACGGCGAGCCACGTCCCGCAGGCCGCGAGCCCCACCGGCCAGGCGAGCGCCAGCAGCGTCCCGAGGAACGTCGCCACCCCCTTGCCGCCGCGGAAGCCCAGGAAGACGGGGAAGAGATGCCCGAAGAACGCCGCGAGCCCCGCCACCTGCGCCGCATCCTCGCCCAGCAGCGCCCGCCCGATCAGCACCGCCGCTCCGCCCTTGCCCGCGTCTCCCACGAGCGTCAGGGCCGCGGCCAGCCGGTTGCCGGTGCGCAGGACGTTGGTCGCCCCGATATTGCCCGACCCGATCTTGCGCAAATCTCCGAGGCGGAAAAGCCTCGCCATCACGATCCCGAAGGGCACCGAGCCGAGCAGATAGCCCAGGGCCGCCGCCGCGAGCAGCATCCATTCGGGGCTCGCGATCACCGGCATGGCGCGCCTCCCGGCTTCTTCTTGCTCCAAATATCCCCGCCGGAGGCAAGAAACCTCATGGCACCTCCCCGTGCACAAGCGCGCCGCCGACCCATGTCGCGCGCACCCGCCCCTCCATCCTTGCGCCGTCGAAGGGCGTGTTCTTCGACTTCGAGGCGAGCGTCGCGCGGTCGAGCACGAAGGGCGCGTGCGGGTCGAACAGCACGAGGTCGGCCGGCGCGCCCACGGCCAGCCGCCCGCCCGGCAGGCCCATGCGCCGCGCCGGAGCGAGCGACAGCGCACGCCAGAGCTGCGGCAGGGTCAGCGCGCCCGCATGGTAGAGGCGCATCGCCGCCGGCAGGAGCGTCTCGAGCCCCACCGCGCCAGAGGCCGCCACCTCGAAGGGCAGCCGCTTGCTCTCCTCGTCCTGCGGCGTGTGCATCGACGAGATCACGTCGATCAGCCCCGCCCCCACGGCCTCGACCACCGCCGCCCGGTCGTCTTCCGCCCTCAGCGGCGGCTTCACCTTGAAGAAGGTCCGGTAGTCGCCGATGTCGAGCACGTTCAGCGTCAGGTGGTGGATCGAGGTGCCCGCGGTCACGTCGTGCCCGTTGCGCCTGGCGCGCTCCAGCGCCGGCAGGGAGCGCGCCGTGGTGATCTGGTCGGCGTGGTAGGCGACGCCCGTCATCTCGACGAGAGCGATATCGCGGTCGAGGCCCATGCGCTCGGCCATCGGCGACACGGCGGGCAGCCCCTTGAGCGAGGCGAACTTGCCGCTCGTCGCCACCGCCCCGCGCGACAGCCCCGGCTCCTGACAATGGGCGACGACCAGCGCGCCGAGGCCCTTCGCATAGGTCATGGCACGCGACAGCACGCGCGTGTCCTCGACCACCCGGTCGCCGTCGGAAAAGGCCACCGCGCCCGCGTCGCGCAGAAACGACAGCTCGGTCATCTCGCGCCCGTCGCGCCCCTTGGTCAGCGCCGCCATGGGCGCGATCCGCACGACGCATTCCTCCTCGGCGCGGCGGCGGACGAACGAGAGCACCTCGGGCGTGTCGATGGCGGGCAGCGTGTCGGGGCGCGTGACGATGGTGGTCACGCCGCCGCGCGCCGCCGCGCGTCCGGCGGAGGCAAAGCTCTCCTTGTGGCGCTCGCCCGGCTCGCCGACCTTCACGCCGATATCGACGATGCCCGGCGCGAGGCAGAGGCCCCCGCAATCGGCCGCGCCCGGCGGCGCGGCGCCGTCCCGGGCGATGGCCGCGATCCGCCCGTCGGCGCCGATCGACAGGTGGCCGGGCCGGTCGGTGCCCGCCTCGGGGTCGATCAGGCGCAGGTTCGTCAGGTGCAGGGTCACGCCGCCCCCCTCGCCCCGCCGCCGCCGTCGTCGGGGTCGCGGTCGGGGTCAGGGTCGGGGTTGGAATCGGAGCCGTCGCGCAGGTCGGCCTGGATCCGGCGCATCAGCAGGAAGGGCTCGCGCGGGTCGTCGAGCCCGAGAAAGCCGATCTCCTGCACCATCGTGCCGCCCTTGCGCGAGCGCGTCTGGCGCCGCTCGAAGATGACGCCGCCGCCGCGCCCGTCGCGCAGCTCGAGCGGGGTCGCCTCGGTGATCGGATAGCTTTTGAGGCTGCGGATGCCGAAGAAATCGGTCGCGATGAAGGCGCGCCGGTCGGTCAGCGTGTAGAACATGGCCCGGCTGCGCAGGCGCGGCCACGCCAGGTGCCCCCCCAGCACTGCCGCCGCCACGAGGACGAACAGCAGCAGAAAGGCCCCGCCGCCGTCGTCCGCGCCCGACAGGACGAGGCTCAGAGGCACCCCGCCGAAGATCGCCGCCCAGACGATGAAGAAGACCGTCAGCAGCGAGAAGCGGAAGCGCGGCGAAGGTTGGCCGCGCCAGATGATGCGCTCGCCGGGGTCGAGCAGCCCCTCCCAGCCCGGCGGCGGTGCCTCCTGCCCACCGCTCATCCCGTGCCGACTCCCGCGGCTGCGGCGATCCTGTCGCGGACGCGCTCGCCCTCGGCCATGTATTTCAGCAGCATCTTGTCGCCGCCCCGCGTGATGATCTGCACCGCCGAGCCCAGCTCGCGCACCCGCGCGACCTGGGTCAGCGGGACGGAGCGCTCGTGCCTGCCATCGGGCCCGACCGCGCGGATCGCGGCCGGCGTCAGCTCCCACGTGCGGGCGAGCTCTTCGGAGGCGAGATACCAGCCGCGCACCGCCACGGCGAGCAGCGCGGCCACCGCCCCGACCCAGTACTCGGCGTTGCCGAGGGCCCAGAGCACGGCAGTCGCGCCCGCCATGCCCACCGCGGCGAGCCACAGGTGGTCCCGGATATAGCGGTCGCGGTCGGGGCGGAAGACCTCCTGCGGCGGCCCGTCCGGCGGACCATCCGGCGATTCGGCCACGCCCTCGTCTGGCGGCGATCCGGCGGGGCCGGGCCGCGCGCTCGCGTAGTCGCCCACGGGGCCCGGCGGGGCGGCGGGGGGCGACGGCTCGGCATAGACCCCGAGCAGCCGAAGGGGCGGGTGCGGGCTCAGCTCCACCGGCGCATCGAAGGCGGCAGAGCGGATCACCGCGATCAGGCCCGTCTCGGCGTCGAGGCGGTCGCGGTCGTCGGCGAGCTGCGCCTCGCCGACGCCGTGGCCGGCCGAGAGCAGCCCCGAAAGCCCGATCTCCTCCATCTCGCCGGCGCGGAACACCTGCACGTCGACCGGGTCGAGCCGGTCGACCCCCAGCGCGAAAGGCAGTTGCCACTCTGCATCGTCGGGGTCGCGCCAGAGCCGATCTTCGCCCGGGTCGACGTCGACGGCAAAGACGCGGACGAGCCCGCCCTCACCCTCGCGCACCTGCATCCGGTCACGCATCGCACCTCTCCTCCGCCCGTCGCGCGCGCAGGTTGCGCGCCAGCAGGTCCATCGCCGCCATGCGCACGGCGACGCCCATCTCCACCTGTTCCTGGATCACCGAGCGGTTGATGTCGTCGGCCAGCAGCCCGTCGATCTCGACCCCGCGGTTCATCGGGCCGGGATGCATCACGATGGCGTCGGGCGCGGCGTGAGAGAGCGTCTCGGCATCCAGCCCGAAGCGCCAGTAATACTCGCGCTCCGAGGGGATGAAGCCGCCGTCCATCCGCTCTCTCTGCAGGCGGAGCATCATCACCACGTCGGCGCCCTTCAGCCCGTCCTCCATGTCGTCGGTCACCTCGACGCCCCACTCGGCCGCACCCGCGGGGATCAGCGTGGGCGGGCCGATCAGGCGCACCCGGCTCTCCATCTTGCCCAGAAGCAGGATGTTGGATCGGGCGACGCGCGAATGGGCGATGTCGCCGCAGATCGCCACGGTGAGGCGATGCAGCCGCCCCTTGGCCCGCCGTATCGTCAGCGCGTCGAGCAGCGCCTGCGTGGGGTGCTCGTGCCGCCCGTCGCCCGCGTTCAGCACCGCGCAGGTCACCTTCTGCGCCAGCAGGTCGACCGCGCCCGATTGCGGGTGGCGGACAACCAGCAGGTCGGGGTGCATCGCGTTCAGCGTCATCGCGGTGTCGATGAGCGTCTCGCCCTTCTTCAGCGAGCTCGTCCGCGCCTCCATGTTCATCACGTCGGCGCCCAGCCGCTTTCCGGCCAGCTCAAAGCTCGCCTGCGTGCGGGTGGACGCCTCGAAGAACATGTTGATCTGGGTGAGACCGTCGAGTGCCTGCCCATGCTTCTCGGGAGCGCGGTTGAGGGCGACGTACTCCTCGGCAAGGTCGAGCACCGCGGCGATCTCCACCGGGTGGAGCGGCTCGATCCCCAGAAGATGCGTCTGCGTGAAGGTCATGCCGCGCCCCTGCCAGCCCTCCCTCGGATACGCGCGAATGCGCCGGGCAGGCAAGGGGCACACGGTCTGCGCGACGCTCAGGCCCGCCCTCCGCGCGCCGCGGATCGGCCGGCCGTAGGCGGGGCAACGCGCGCCCCTTCCCCGTGCCGTCGTCGCCTGGCCCAATGGCGCTGCCGGGCACCCATGCGCTTGCGAGGCGCGCCCCGACCGCCGGGCATGCGCACCCGAGGGCGCGCGCTGCACCGCCCCGCTCCACCCGCCGCCAGCGCCACGGGACGGGCCTGCATTGCCCGCGCGGCGCGCCGCTTGTACCATCGTCGCCATGATGCCCGCCCCCTCCCGCTCCGCCCTGATCGACGCGCTCGCGTGGCAGGTGGAGCTCGGCGTGACCGAGGCGATCGGCGATGTCCCCGTCGACCGCACCGCCCTGCCAGACCGCGCGCCCTGGCTGCCTGCGCCGCCCGGGCGAAACCCGGCCGGTCCCGCCGCGACCGCGCCGACCAGGGTCGCGCCAGCCCGGCCCGCCCCGCCGCCGGCACCGGCGCCGGATGTCGACACCGTCGAGGCAGCCGAGGCCGCGGCGACCGGGGCCCGGACGATCGACGCGTTGCGCGCCGCGATGGAGGCCTTTCCGCATTGTGCGCTCAGGCAGGGCGCGCGCCAGCTGGTGTTCGCCGACGGTCGACCCGGCGCGCGGCTGATGATCGTGGGCGAGGCGCCGGGCCGCGAGGAAGACGAGACGGGCCTGCCCTTCGTCGGCCGCGCGGGCCGCCTGCTTGACCTTATGTTCGCGCCGGTCGGCCTCTCGCGCACGGCGCCCGACCTCGAGCGCGCGCTCTACATCACCAACATCCTGCCCTGGCGCCCGCCGCAGAACCGCGACCCGCGACCCGACGAGATCGCCATGATGAAGCCGTTTCTCGCCCGGCACGTCGAGCTCGCCCGGCCCGACCTGCTGATCGCGATGGGCAACATCTCGTGCCAGGCGCTGCTGGGGCGGCGCGGCATCACCCGCCTTCGCGGCACCTGGACAGAGGCGCTCGGCCTGCCCTGCCTGCCGATGTTCCACCCCGCCTATCTGCTGCGCAACCCCGCCGCCAAGCGCGAGGCCTGGGCCGACGTGCTCGAGGCCGCCGCCAGACTGGAGGCTCGATGAGACTCGACGACAGCCGCTCCTTCATCGCCGCCCGCATCGCGGTGCTCACCGTGTCCGACACGCGCACGACCGACGACGACCGCTCGGGCGACACGCTGGCCGAGCGGATCGAGGCCGCGGGCCACACGATCGCCCACCGCGCGCTGGTCGAAGACGACCGGGGCAGGATCGCCGATATCCTGCGCCGCTGGGTGGCCGACCCCGAAGTCGACGTCGTCATCTCGACCGGCGGCACCGGCCTGACGGGGCGCGACGTGACGGTGGAGGCGCACCGCGACGTCTACGAGAAGGAGATCGAGGCCTTCGCCACGCTCTTCACCATGATCTCCGTGCAGAAGATCGGCACCTCGGCCATCCAGTCGCGCGCCTGCGGGGGAGTCGCGGGGGGCACCTATCTGTTCGCGCTGCCCGGCTCGCCCTCGGCCTGCCGCGACGCCTGGGACGAGATCCTCGCCCCCCAGCTCGACTACCGCCATCGGCCCTGCAACTTCATCGAGATTCTGCCGCGCCTCGACGAACACATGAAGCGGACGTAACCTCACCCCCTGAAGGCACGACGGGGGCAAAAGGCACGACGGGGGCACAGGGCGCGCGCGTGTAACGCAGACGTGGCATCGGCACGCCTTTGCACCCCGCTCGGCCGCGCTTACCTTGAGCCGGGTCTGCGCCAGCCGTCCGCCCCGCCCGCCAAGAACCGAAGGCCAGCCCATGCAGTTCCTCCGCCGCGCGCTCACCGGCCTGTTCCTGCTCTCGCTCACGCTGGGCCTCTTCGCGCTGGCCGGCGCCAGCTTCTGGGGCGCGGTGCAGGAACGGATGGCGCGCGAGGCGCCAGAGCGGCCGGCGCGCGAGCGGGTGATGGCCGTCAACGCGGTGACGATCGAGGCCCGCACCCTGACCCCGGTTATGACCGTGTTCGGCGAGGTGCGCAGCCGCCGCACTCTGGAGGTGCGCGCCTCCGCTGCCGGGCGGGTGGTGGAGCTTGCCCCCGCCTTCGAGGACGGGGCGCGCGTCGAGGCCGGCATGCTGCTGGCCCGGATCGACCCGACCGGGTCCGAGGCCGCGCTGGATGTCGCCCGCACCGACCTCGCCGAGGCCGAGGCCGAGCTGCGCGACGCCGAGCGGAGCCTCGGACTCGCCCGCGACGAGCTCGCCGCCGCCCGCGCCCAGCGTGATCTGCGCAGGCGCGCCCTGACCCGCCAGCAGGATCTCTCGGAGCGCGGCGTCGGCACGACGGCGGCGTCCGAGGAGGCGGAGCTTGCGCTCAGCTCGGCAGAGCAGGCGGTGCTGACCCGCCGGATTTCCGAGGCGACTGCCGAGAGCCGGTTCGACCAGGCCCGCAACGCCCTCTCCCGCGCCCGGATCGCGCTCTCGGAGGCCGAGCGCGAGGTGGCCGACACCGTGATCCGAGCGGCCTTTTCCGGCACGCTGGCCGACGTGACGCTGAGCGAGGGCGGGCTGGTCACGCAGAACGAGCAGATCGCCACGCTGATCGACGATACCGCGCTCGAGGCCGCGTTCCGCGTCTCGACCGCGCAATATGCACGGCTGATCGACGACGCGGGCAGCCTGATCGCCGCGCCCGTGCGGGTGCGGCTCGACGCGCTCGGCCTCGACCTCGAATCGCGGGGCGCGATCACCCGCGTCGGCGCCGCGGTGGGCGAGGGCGAGACGGGCCGGCGCCTGTTCGCCCGGCTCGACGACGCGGCCGGCTTTCGCCCCGGCGACTTCGTGTCGGTGATCATCGACGAACCCGACCTCGACGGCGTGGCGCTGCTGCCCGCCACGGCGGTCGACTCCGCCGGCACGGTGCTGGTGATCGGCGCCGACGACCGGCTGCGCGTCGAGGCCGCGCCTATCCTGCGGCGACAGGGCGACGAGGTGATCGTGCCCGCCGCGGGGCTGGCCGGCGAGAGGGTGGTGGCGGAGCGCACGCCGCTGCTCGGCCCCGGCATCAAGGTGCGCGACCTCACGGCCCGCCAGTCGCAGGCCGGCGCCGAGGGCGGGCCGGAGCGCGTGGAGAACGCCTCGGCCGAGCGGATCGCGCTCAGCCCCGAGCGCCGAGCCGCGCTGCGCGCCGCCGTCGAGGGCAACGCAGGGTTGCCCGAGGCTGCCCGCGCCCGCCTGCTCGCCCAGCTCGAGGCAGAGACGGTGCCGGCGGAGCTGGTCGCGCGCATCGAAGCGCGGATGGGGGGCTGAGGCGATGGCGCTTCCGGCACGTCAGGCCGTCCGCTCGGGCACCAGCGGCCTGCTGTCGTACTTCACCCGCCACCGCACGGCGGCCAACCTGCTGCTCGTGCTGCTCATCTCGGCCGGTCTCGCCGCCCTGCCGCAGATGCGCGCGCAGTTCTTCCCCGACACGGTGACCGACGAGATCACGGTCGGCGTGACGTGGGAGGGCGCCGGCGCCGAGGATATCGACGCCACCATCGTCGAGCTGCTCAGCCCGGTGCTCATGGCCATCGACGGGGTCGACGAGGCATCGAGCCGCGCCCGCGAGGGCAGTGCCCGGATCGGGCTGGAATTCGCCACCGGCACCGACATGACCCGCGCGGGCGAGGAGGTCGACCAGGCCATCGACGGGCTGACCACCCTGCCCGAGGACGCCGAGGTCGAGGTGCTGTCGCGCAGCTCGTGGTCCGACCGGGTGACCGACGTCATCATTCAGGGGCCGGTGGGGGTGGAACAGCTCGCCGGCTTCGCCGACGAGTTCGCCGTGCGCCTCTTCGCCGCTGGGGTGACCAAGACGACGATCCGGGGCATCGCCGCGCCGCGCGTCGTGGTCGAGGTGCCGACCGCGAGCCTCATGCGCCACGGCCTGACCATGCGCGAGATCGCCGACGCCATCGGCGCCGAGGCCGCGGCCGATCCGGCGGGCGACGTCTCGGGCGCCAACGCGCGCGTCCGCACCGGGCAGGAGAAGCGCACCGCGGAACAGGTCGAGGGCATCGTGCTGCGCAGCGACGCGCGGGGCGACCAGCTGACCGTGGGCGACGTCGCCAGGGTGCTGACAGAGGGTGTCGCCCGCGAGCGGCGCTATTTCGTGGACGACAGCCCCGCCATCTCGATGCGGGTCGACCGCTCGGCCGAGGGCGACGCGCTGGAGATCCAGGCGACGGTGGAGCGGGCGGCCGCCGAGATGGAGGCGGGCCTGCCGCAGGGGGTGGAGATCGACCTGATCCGCACCCGCGCCGAGTCGATCTCGGGCCGCCTGAACACGCTGGTCAAGAACGCCGTCATGGGCCTCGGCCTAGTGCTGCTCACGCTGTTTCTGTTCCTCAACGCGCGCACGGCGTTCTGGGTGGCGATGGGCATCCCCGTGGCGCTGCTCGCGGCCATCGCGCTGATGTGGGCGGCGGGGCTGACGATCAACATGATCTCGCTCTTCGCGCTGCTGCTGACCCTCGGCATCGTGGTCGATGACGCCATCGTCGTGGGCGAGCACGCCGACTACCGCGCGCGCACGCTGGGCGAGCCGCCCGCCGTCGCGGCCGAGCGCGCGGCCAGCCGCATGGCCGGCCCCGTCTTCTCGGCGAGCCTGACGACCATCATCGCCTTCTCGGCGCTGTTCGTGATCGAGGGCCGCTTCGGCGACATGATCGCCGACATTCCCTTTACCGTGATCGTGGTGCTCATCGCCTCGCTGGTCGAGTGCTTCCTGATCCTGCCCAACCACATGGCCCATTCGCTCGCCGCCTCGCAGAGCAAGGAGGCATGGTACGACTGGCCCTCGCGTCAGGTGAACCGCGGCTTCGACCGGCTGCGCGACCGCGCGTTCCGCCCGTTCATGCGCCTCGTGATCCGGGCACGCTACCCGGTGATCGCGGGCCTCTTCGTGCTGCTCGCCTCACAGGTGTCGCTCCTGGTGACGGGCGATGTGCAATGGCGCTTCTTCTCGGCACCGGAAGAGGGCTCCGTCTCGGGCAACTTCGCCATGGCCCCCGGCGCGACTGAGGACGACGGGATGGCCCAGCTCCGCGCCATCCAGGCCGCCGTCGAGCGCGTCGGGGCCGCGTTCGAGGCGGAGCACGGGGCCAACCCGGTCGCCTACGCGCTGGCCGAGATCGGCGGCAACACCGGCCGCTCGCTGCCGGGCGCCGACGACAAGGAGAGCTGGCAGCTCGGCTCCATCGCCGTCGAGCTGATCGACCCCGACGCGCGCCCCTATTCCAGCTTCGACTTCGTGCGCCGCCTGCAGGACGAGGTCGAGCGGCACCCGCAGGTCGAAACGATCAGCTTCCGTGGCTGGCGCTCCGGGCCGGGGGGCGACGCGCTCGATGTCGAGCTGTTCGGCGCGGGCACCGCCACGCTGAAGGAGGCGGCGGAACGGCTGAAGGCCGAGCTCGCCCAGTTTCCCGAGGTCTCGGCGCTGGAGGATTCGCTTTCCTACGACAAGGAGGAGCTGATCCTCGACCTCACCCCGCAGGGCGCCGCGCTCGGCTTCTCGATCGACGAGTTGGGCCGCGTGCTGCGGAACCGCCTCGGCGGCATCGAGGCGGCGACCTTCCCCATCGGCCCCCGCACCTCGGAGATCCGCGTCGAGCTTCCCGCGCGCGAGCTCACCGCCGATTTTCTCGACCGGACGCAACTGCGCACCGAGGCGGGCACCTACGTGCCGCTGGCCGACATCGTGGAGGTGGAGCGGCGGCAGGGCTTTTCGGTCGTCAACCGCGAGAACGGGCTGCGCGTCGTCTCGGTCACCGGCGACATCGCCGACGACGACGCCGCCCGCGCCGCAGAGATCCGCCGCGCGCTGGAAGAGCGGCTGCTGCCCGCGCTCGAAGAAGAGTTCGGCGTCGGCTGGCGCCTCTCGGGCCTCGCCGAGCAGGAGCGCGCCTTTCTCACGGATGCGAGCGTCGGCTTCGGCTTCTGCCTGCTCGGGATCTACCTCGTGCTCGCCTGGGTCTTCGCATCGTGGTTCCGGCCGCTGCTGATCATGGCGGTGATCCCCTTCGGCCTGATCGGCGCGATCTACGGGCACGCGCTGTGGGGGGTGCCGCTGTCGATGTTCAGCGTGGTCGGGCTGATCGGCATGTCGGGCATCATCATCAACGATTCGATCGTGCTGGTGAGCACGGTGGACGAATACGCCGAGTCGCGCGGCCTGATCCCCGCCATCGTCGACGGCACCTGCGATCGCCTGCGCCCCGTGCTGCTGACGACGCTCACCACCGTCTTCGGCCTGGCGCCGCTGCTCTACGAGCCGTCGACCCAGGCGCAGTTCCTGAAGCCGACGGTGTTGACGCTGGTCTTCGGCCTCGGGTTCGGCGTGCTGCTGGTGCTGCTGATCGTGCCGGCGCTGCTCGCCATGCAGGCCGACATCCGCCGCCAGTTCGAGGCGCTGCGCCGGGCCGCCGCCTTCCCTGCCCGCGCCCGCGCAGTCTCGGGCCTGGTGGTCGGCGCCGCGCTCGCCCTCGCCGCGCTCTTCGTCGCGACGCTTGGCCACGCGCTGGCCGCCGGCGGGCTCTCGCCGCCGCTCGCCGCGCTGCTTCCGGGCGGGGCGGACGCCGGCCCGGCGGTGGCGATGGCGGCGTTCCTCGCCGTCGGCAGCCTGCTGCTGGTGGCGGTCTACGCGCTCGGGGCTGCGCTGCACCTGCGCCGGCCGCGCCCGCGGCCGACTGCGTGAGTCGACGCAGCGCGCGGGGCCCCAACGGCCTGGCGGATGTCGAGACGGGCGGCACCCGGCCGCCTGGCAGGCAAGCCCCCGGCGCCGGCCGCACGCCAGGCCCGGAAATGGCGGGCAGCGATCGTCGGCAGCGCGTCCCCGACTCTCGCCGGCCGAATGACGCCGGCGTGTGCGCACTCCGATTGATCCCGCCGCGCCCGCAGCTTATGACGGCCCGAACCCGCGGCTGACCCTGAACGCACCATGCGCCTCGGCCCCAAGATCATCACTGTCGGCGCCTTCGCCCTCGCGGCCCTGCTGGCCTGGCTCTCGGCCACGCTCGCAGCGGGCGTGATCGAATCGCGTTCTCACGCCGCGGTGCGCACCGCCCTCATCGAGACGGACCACGAGTGGGCCCGTGTCCATACCGACGGGCTGCAAGTGCATGTCGGTGGCGAGGCGCCCCACGAGGCCGCCCGCTTCAACGCTCTCTCGGTCTCGGGCCGCGTGGTCGAGGCGAGCCGCGTGATCGACGGCACCACCGTCAAGCCCGCCCAGCCCGTCGCCGCGCCCGAATTCTCGGTCGAAATCCTGCGCAACGACGACGGTGTGCAGCTGATCGGCCTCGTCCCCGCCGCACTCGACCGCGAGGCGATGGCCGAAGAGATCCGCGCGCTGGCCGAGGGTGTCGAGGTGACCGACTTCCTCGAGGCGGCCGATTATCCGGTGCCGCCGCTCTGGGTGCCCTCGCTCAACTATGCGCTCGACGCGCTCGCCCGCCTGCCCCGCTCCAAGATCTCGGTCACGGCCGGCACCGTCTCGATCACTGCCATCGGAAACTCGCGCGACGAGCAGCGCCGGCTCGAGACGATGCTGTCCCGCCTTTCCCCCGAGAACGTGGCGGTGTCGCTCGACATCTCGGCGCCCCGACCTGTCATCACCCCCTTCACCCTGCGCTTCGAGATCGACGAGCGCGGCGCGCGCTTCGACGCCTGCTCGGCCGACAACGAGCGCGGGCGCGACCGCATCCTCGCCGCCGCCCGCGCGGCAGGGATGGAGGGCAAGGGCGCCTGTACCCTCGGTCTCGGCGTGCCGACGCCCGAATGGCCGAACGCGGTGATCATGGGCATCGAGGCGCTCGCGCGGCTGGAGGGCGGCTCGCTCACCTTTTCCGACGCCGACGTGGCGCTGGTCGCCGCGCAAGGCACCGACCCCGCGCTGTTCGACGATGTGGCAGGGGCGCTCGAGAGCAACCTGCCGGCGGTCTTCTCGCTCAACGCCGTCCTGCCCGAGCCGGCGGCCGAGCCGGGCGGCGAGGCCCCGCCGCCACCCGAGTTCGCCGCCTCGCGCGCGCCCGAGGGCGCGGTGGAACTCCGCGGCCGTCTGCCCAATGAGACCGTCCACGCCACGGTCGAGAGCTTCGCGCGCGCCCGGTTCGGCGTGGACGCCGTCTACATGGCCGCACGGCAGGAGGCAGACGGCCTGCCGGAGGACTGGCCGGTTCGGGTGCTCGCCGGGCTCGCGGCCCTGTCGGAGGTCGATCACGGCCGGGTCACGGTGCTCGAATCGAGCCTGACGCTCACCGGCACGTCGGGCAACGAGAACGCCCGCGCCGAGATCGCCCGCCTGCTTGCCGAAAAGCTGGGGGAGGAGGCCGACATCACCCTCGCCGTCACCTACGACGAACGGCTCGACCCGCTGGCGGATCTGCCGACGCCCGAGGAGTGCATCCGCCGGATCGAGGTGATCCTCGCCGCGCGCAAGATCACCTTCGCGCCGGGATCGACCGAGGTCGAGGGCGAGAGCGCCGAGGTGGTCGACGAGATCGCCGATGCCTTGCGTGCCTGCCGCGACGTGGACATGCAGATCGAGATCGCCGGCCACACCGACAGCCAGGGCCGCGAACAGATGAACCTCGAGCTTTCCGAGGCGCGGGCGCTCGCCGTGCTCGAGGCGCTCGGCGAGCGGCGCGTGCCGATCTCGCGGATGCGCTCGAAGGGCTACGGCGAGATGCAGCCCATCGCCGACAACGACACCGGCGAGGGGCGCGAGGCCAACCGCCGGATCGAGTTCCGTCTCGTCGCTGCGGCAGACGAGGTGCCGGACGCGGAGGCGAACGACGACGACGGCGACGACAGACCAGAGACCGACGAGCCCGACGGCGAGGGCACCGAATGAATCGCACCGAATTCATCGTCGCCACTGCCGTCGTGCTCTTCGTGGCGTTCCTGCTGGGCTGGTTCGCATCGTGGCTCGTGCACCGCGTGACGCGGGTCACCCAGGCCGACATGACCGAGCTCGACCAGATGGCGCAGGCCCTGCACGACGCCGAGGAGGCGCGCGACCAGGCGATCACCTACCTCCAGCAGCGCGAGGCCGAGCTGACCAACCAGCTCACCCAGACCGAGGCCGAGCTGCGTGCCGCGATGGATGGTCTGCGCGAGGCCCGCACCGAGGCCGAGGAACTGCGCGGCTACATCGATCGGCTCAAGCAGAGCGTCTGAACCCGGCGCCCGAATTTTCGTCCGAAAATTCGCCGGCCGCGGCCCCATCCACACCATCGGCGGTGAGGATTTTCTGGAAAATTCTGTCGTCGTCCTCGATTCGACGCGGGCCGCCCCGAATTTTCGAACGAAAATTCGGCCCCGCTCACCACCGGCGCAGCGCGTCCTCGTCGGCGTCCCTCGCCGCCACCCAGGCCTTGCCGCTAGCGCCGTGCTCCTTCTTCCAGAACGGCGCGCGCGACTTAAGGTAATCCATCAGGAACTCGGCCGCAGCGAAGGCGTCGGCACGGTGCGGCGCGGCGGTGGCCACCATCATGATCCGCTCGCCGGGGCCGAGCCGACCGTGACGATGGACCACGAGGCACCCCGCAAGCCGCCAGCGGCGCTCCGCCTCGGCCGCGATGGCGGCGACGGCGCGCTCCGTCATGCCCGGATAGTGCTCGATCTCCATCGCCTCGAGGCGCCCGCCCTCGTCGCGCACGAGACCCGTGAACGAGACGACGGCGCCCGCGCCGGAGACGGCCGCCTCGAAGCGATCCATCTCGCGGCCCAGGTCGAACGGCCCCGCCTGCACGCGGATGTCGGCCATGAGACGCCCCCTCAGCCGCCCGTCATCGGCGGGAAGAAGGCGACCTCGCGCGCCCCTGCGAGCGGCGCGTCGAATCCTGCCAGTTCCTGGTCGACCGCCACCCGGATCGCCGCGAGATCGGCGAAGGCCATCGCATAGCGCTCCTCGCGGGCGCGCAGCTCCTCGACCAGCGCGGCGACCGTGGGTGCCTCGGTCTCCACCCGCTCCTTCGGCACGCCGATCCGCTCGCGGACCCAGGCGAAATACAGCACGTCGATCATCCCCTCGCCTCCTCCTCGTCGCGCAGGTAGGGGCGGGCCTTGTTGAAGTAGTCCCACCCCGTCACCGCCGTCAGCGCCGCCGCGACCCAGAGCAGCACGACGCCCCCGTACCACGACACTGTCAGCCCCCAGGTCAGCGGGATCAGCCCCTGTGTGTCCTCGATCCGGCCGTCGAGCACCGCGCGCATCGTCTCTTCCCCCATCCCGTAGACGATACCGGCGATATAGTGCTCGAACACGCCCTGCGCGAAGAGCACGGCGATGGCCACCATCTGCACCGTCGTCTTCCACTTGGCGAGGTTCGTCACCTTCAGCTCGCCCGCCACGTCGCCGAGGAATTCCCTCAGGCCCGAGACGAAGACCTCGCGGAACAGGATCACCGTCGCCGGCAGCAGGATCCACGGCGCGAGGCCGGAAAAGCCGATGATGACCGCGAGGGCGATCACCACCATCGCCTTGTCGGCGATCGGGTCGAGCATGGTGCCGAGCTTCGTCTCCTGCCCCCACGCGCGCGCCAGCCGCCCGTCGATCCAGTCGGTCGCCGCCGCGGCGACGAACAGCAAAAGCGCGAACCAATCCGCACCCGGCCGGTTGAAATAGAGGAACGCCACCGCCACGCCCGGCGCCGCGATCAGGCGGATAATGGTGAGGATGTTAGGCAGGTTCAGGCGCATGGGGCCTCCCTAGCCGGTTTGGCAACAGGGCGAAAGCGCGCCGCGGGGCCGCAGGGTTCCGCTTTCGCACCCTAGGCGATGGACATCAGATCGTCGATTTCGAGCCCGCCGTGCTCGGACACGACGGTGCCGAGAGCGAAGATCATCGAATGGAGCTCATCCTCATAAGTCCGAAAATCTGCCGCCTCAGGCGGCGCGCCAGCCGCGACCCACTCGTGGCCCCTGAGGACATGCTCGTCCTCCGTGCGATCAATGGCGAACTGAAAATCGTATCTGCAATGCTCGAAGGCCGCAGTAAGGCCACTCAAGACTTCCGCTGAGAACACGGCAGTGGAGGACGGGTCTCGGTCTAAAGCAAGCTCCCGCAGGTTCTCGCGCGTAGTCGGGCTCAACCAGTCCCAAAGCCACGCATAGTCGTGGCTGGCTGGAAAGCGGCCCCTCTCCGCGACGCACACCGCCTTCAACAAGATCTCGAACGCGAGCACTCGAAGGAAGGAGGACGAATAGCCCTCTGTGCCGAGGCCAAGATCGAGCTTGTATGCCGCTCTCAGGTGGTTGACCGCAGTGCGCAGCATGCGATCAATCAGGAAGTCGGGCTCCCGAGCATTGAACTCGCGCGGCGGTCGCTTCGTCACGTCAGCGGCTCTGGAAGAAGTCGTAGATCTTCTCGGCCAGACCTTCGGAGATGCCGTCGACCGCCTTGAGGTCGGCGAGGTTGGCGCGGCTCACCGCCTTGGCCGAGCCGAAATGCGCCAGCAGCGCCCGCTTGCGCGTGGCGCCCACGCCGGGAATATCGTCGAGCGGCGTTGCGCCCACCGCCTTGCCCCGCTTCTGGCGGTGCGCGCCGATGGCGAAGCGGTGCGCCTCGTCGCGCAGGCGCTGCACGAAATAGAGCACCGGGTCGTTGTGCCTCAGCGCGAAGGGGCGGCTGCCGGGGCGGTGGAACTCTTCCTTGCCGGCGTCCCGGTCCACGCCCTTGGCCACGCCGACGAAGGGAATGGTCTCGACCCCGAGCTCGGCCATGATCTCGCCCACGGCCGAGACCTGCCCCGCGCCGCCGTCGATCAGCAGCAGGTCGGGCCAGCTTTCGGTCTCGCGGTCGGGGTCTTCCTTCATCAGGCGCTGGAAACGGCGGGTCAGCACCTCCTTCATCATGCCGAAATCGTCGCCGGGGGTCAGCTCGTCGCCCCGGATGTTGAACTTGCGATACTGGCTCTTCACGAAGCCCTCGGGCCCGGCCACGATCATCGCGCCCACGGCATCCGTGCCCATGATGTGCGAGTTGTCGTAGACCTCGATCCGCCGCGGGGCCTGGGGCAGGTCGAACGCCTCGGCGAGCCCCTTCAGCAGCTTTGCCTGCGCCGTGCTCTCGGCCATCTTCCGCGCGAGGCTCTCGCGGGCGTTGCGCAGCGCGCCCGCCACCAGTTCCTTCTTCTCGCCGCGCTGGGGCACCAGCAGCTCGACCCGGCGCTTCGCCTTGTCCGACAGGAGCTCGGCCACGAGTTCCCTGTCCTCCACATCGTCCGACAGGATCACCTGCCGGGGCGGCTCCTTGTCGTCGTAGAACTGGGCGAGGAAGGCCTGAAGCACCTCTGCCGGGCTCTCGGTGCCGCCGGTGCGCGGGTAGTAGTCGCGGTTGCCCCAGTTCTGGTTGGCGCGGATGAAGAAGACCTGCACACAGGCCTGCCCCCCCTCCATGTGCAGCGCGATCACGTCGGCCTCGGCCACGCCGCGCGGGTTGATCCCCTGCACGCTCTGCACCTGCGTCAGCGCGCGGATGCGGTCGCGCAGGGCCGCCGCCCGCTCGAACTCCATCGCCTCCGAGGCCGCCTGCATCTCTTCGGCCAGCTTGGCCTGCACCCGGGTCGTCTTGCCCTGCAAGAAGCGCTCGGCGTCCTTCACCAGCTTCGCGTAGTCGGCCTCCGAGATCTTGCCGACGCAGGGCGCGCTGCACCGCTTGATCTGGTAGAGCAGGCAGGGCCGCGTGCGCGTCTCGAAGGTCGAGTCGCTGCAGTTGCGCAGCAGGAACACCTTCTGCAGCTGGTTCAGCGTGCGGTTCACCGCGCCGGCCGAGGCGAAGGGACCGAAGTAGTGGCCCTTCGTCGCCTTGCGCCCCCGGTGCTTGCGGATCTGCGGGTAGGGGTGATCGCCCGTGATCAGGATGTTCGGGAACGACTTGTCGTCGCGCAAAAGCACGTTGTAGCGCGGCTTGAGCTGCTTGATGAGGTTCTGCTCGAGCAGCAGCGCCTCGGTCTCGGTCCGCGTGGTGAGGAACATCATCTGCGCGGTCTCGGAGATCATCCGCGCGATGCGGGCGCTGTGCCCCGAGGGCCGGGCATAGCTCGAGACCCGTGCCTTGAGGTTGCGCGCCTTGCCGACGTAGAGGACACGCGCCTGCGCGTCGAGCATGCGGTAGACGCCGGGCGAGCCATCGAGCGTCTTCAGGTAGCCCTGGATGCAGGCATGGCCGGTCACGACGGGGCCATCGACCCCTGCGTCATTATGCGTTATTTGATCCGATCCGGACCTGTTCGGCTGTTCGGTCATTCACCCGTGTCGCGCCGGCCGCGCGATTCCCTCGTTGGGCTGCACTCTAGGGAGGCGGTAGACAAGGGGAAACCTCTCCACCGTTTCTGGGGATAAGTCTGCGGAGAAACTTGAGACTGGCCCGAATTTCCGTTGAATCCCGCCCGATTGATTGATGTGCCTAAAAATTGGGCGACTTTTCAAGATATTGATGTTGCTATATATTTTCTTTGCGCTCCGCCAAGCCACTGAGATTCATAAAGTTTTGTTAACGCTTTGGTGACAGCTTGCCGCAGCGTGAATAAAGGACGTGTCAGGCGTGTCTGACAGGCCCTCACCCCCCCGATTTCCGGGCCCGCCAGTCGATCTGCTGCCCGCCGTCGACCAGCAGCGTCTGCCCCGTCGCTGCAGGCGAATCGAGGAAGAACCCGAGCGCCGCGCAGATGTCCTCGGGTCGCGGCCCGCGCCCCGGCGTCACGGCGGCCCGGATGCGCAGGAAGTCCTCGTTGGACTGGCCGGCATCGGGCAGCGTCCAGCCCGGTCCGATGGCGTTGACGCAGATGTCGGGCGCCAGCGCCTGCGCCGCCGTCGTGGTGAAGGCGTAGAGCCCCATCTTGGCCAGCGTGTAGGAGCAGTATTCGGGCGTCAGCCGCTCCACCCGGTTGTCGAGGATGTTGACCACCAGCGCCTGGGGCAGCGGATCGCCCTCGTGGTCGCGAGGCGCACGCGGCGCCTGGCTGGCGAACGCCTGGGTGAGGAACACGGGCGCGCGCAGGTTGCTGTCGAGGTGTCGCGCCCAGCTCTCTGCCGTGACGCCGCCCAGCCGGTCATGCTCGAAGATCGAGGCCGAGTTGACCAGCACGTTGAGCGGCCCGCCCAGCGCCTCGGCCGCGCCGCCCACCAGCGCCTCGGTCTGGCCGAGATCGAGCAGGTCGGCCTGCACCGCCTCGGCCCGGCGCCCCTTGCGGCGGATGCCATCGACCACCGCGTCGGCGCCTTCGGCCGAGGAATTGTAGTGCACCGCCACGTCGTGCCCCCGCTCGGCCAGGTAGAGCGCCATCGCCGCTCCCAGCCGCTTGCCTCCGCCGGTGACCAGCGCGCGTTTCTCGGTCATCGCTTTCCTTCCCCCTCAGGCAACCACGAGATACAGGTATCCCATATAGAGGGCGCTCAGCGCCACGCCCCAGGCCCGGCCCATCCGCCAGTGCAGAAAGACGAATGGCGCAAGCAAGAGCGACGCGCCCAGCATCACCCACAGGTCGAACCGCAGCAGCGCGGGGTCGACAGGGATCTCGCCCACGAAGGACGAGACCCCGATGATGGCGAGCAGGTTGAACATGTTCGACCCGATCACGTTGCCCAGTGCCACGTCGGCCTGCCGCCGGATCGCTGCCATGACCGTGGTGGCGAGCTCGGGCAGCGAGGTGCCGATGGCGATCAGCGTCAACCCGATCACCGTGTTGGGCACGCCCAGGGTCGCGGCGATGTTCTTGGCGCTGTCGACGAGAATGTCGGCGCCCAGCGGCAGGCCCACGAGCCCCAGCACGAGGAACAGCGCCACCTTCCAGCCCGGCATCTCGATGTCGGCGCCATCGAGGTCGATCTCCTCTTCGTCGGCGGCGGCCGCCGCCGCTTGCCTGGTGTCGCGCCGATGGTTGCGCGCGGTGCGGAACGCGTGGCCGAGCACCAGCGACAGGCCCGCCAGCAGGATCAGCCCGTGCCACCAGGTGAACGGCCCCAAGAACGCGAGCGCGATGAACAGCACCGAGGCCGCGATCATCATCGTGTAGGTCTTGCGGGTATCGTGCCCCTCGGTATCGAGCCCCGACATCAGCGCCGGTATCCCCAGCACCAGCAGGATGTTGGCGGTGTTCGACCCCACCACGTTGCCCATCGCGATGCCCGGCGCCCCATCGAGGATGGCGGCGACAGAGATCAGCAGCTCCGGCGCCGAGGTGCCGAAGGCGACGATGGTCAGCGACACGAGCAGCGCCGGCACGCCGATCCTCAGCGCGAGATTGACCGCCCCCCTCACCAGCGCGTCGCCCGCGAGCAGCAGGATGACGAGGCCGAGGCCGGCCAGCAGGATGTCGGTCGTCATCCGGCGTCAGCCCTTCCCGCAGGGGCACGGGCCAGACCCCACCTTGTAGGCACCGCAATGGCGGCACTTCTTCGGCTTCGGCGGCTTCGGCACGTCATCCTTGCCGATCCGCCGCGCGGCACCGGGCCAGCGCAACCGGCCGAACAGCGCCAGCACGGCGATGCCGATCAGAAAGAAAGTGACGATCTTGACCAGCAACTACAGGCCGTAACGCGCCCAGAGGGCGCGCTCCTCGATGGCGTCTGGCAGCGCGGTCAGCGCGTCCATCCCGAGCCGCTTCAGAAACCCGCGCCTCGGCCCATAGACGTTGAAGCGCACCTTGTCGCCGTAGCGTTTCTTCATCTCGGGCACGAGATGACCGACGCCGTCGGCCAGCCCCACTTCAAGGGCCTGCGCGCCGACCCAGACCTCGCCGGTGAACAGGTCGCGCCCCTCGGGCAGCTTCGCGCCGCGCCGCGCCTTCACGTGCGCGATGAAGTTGCCGTGCACGTGATCCTGGATGGCGCGCAGGCGCGACACATCCTCGTCCTTCTCGGGCTGGAACGGATCGAGGAAGCTCTTGGAATTGCCGGCGGTGTAGACGCGCCGCTCCACCCCGATCTTGCCGATGGCCTCCTGGAAGCCGAAGCCCGCCGAGATCACGCCGATGGACCCGGTGACCGAGTTCTCGTCGACGAAGATCTCGTCGGCCGCGCAGGCGAGCCAGTAGCCGCCCGAGGCCGCGACGTCCTCCACGAAGGCGATGGTCGGCACCTCCTTCTCCTCGGCCAGCCGGCGGATGCGAGCGCCGATGAGCGAGCTCTGCGTGGGCGAGCCGCCGGGCGAATTGATGACCAGCGCCACCGCCTTGGGCGACCCGCGCCGGAAGGCGCGCTCGAGCAGCGGCGCGAGCGCCTGATCGTTGAGGCCGCGCGGGCCCGCCGCGATCATGCCCGACATGCGGACGACGTTGACGAGCGGCGCGGAGGGCATGAAGGGCAGGAACCTGAGCATGGCCGCGATGTAGGCCGGGGGCACGAGCGGAACAAGCCGGGCCGCCGCGCAAATGGCACATGTTGCCGCGCCGCCCTTGACCTTCCCGCTACAGGATACTCACGTCGGCCGCAGAGCGTGCAACCGACTGCCCGGGGAATGCCATGACCGAACATGTCAGCATCAGCGAGGCCGCCCGGGCGACCGGCCTGCCCGCCAAGACGATCCGCTACTACGAAGAGATCGGGCTGATCCGCCCGGCCCGCGCCGAGAACCGCTACCGCGTCTTCGGGCCGTCGCAGCTGCACGAGCTCGCCTTCACCGCCCGCGCCCGCGCGCTCGGCTTTTCCATCGAGGAATGCCGCGCCCTGCTCGCCCTCTACCGCGACAAGGGCCGGGCCAGCGCCGAGGTCAAGGAGATCGCCCGCGCCCATCTCGCGCAGATCGACGCCAAGATCGCCGACCTCACCGCGATGCGCCAGACGCTCGCCCATCTCGTCGAGACCTGCGCCGGCGACGACCGCCCCGACTGCCCGATCCTCGCCGACCTCGCCCGGGGGGAGCCGAGCCCGGGCCGACCTTAGGCCATCGCGGGCCGCCCCCCCGGCGCAGTGGCGCCCGAGCGGCCTCGGCGGCGGCCGCCGCTCCGCCCCCACTGCCCGTCACCCGCACCACGGCCCTCTACCCGCATGGCCGGGTTGCCTGTGCCAGCCCGACTGCCCGCCTGCCTGCCTGCCTGCCCGCCTGCCCGCCTGCCGACATCCGATGGGCGCGCGACACCGGCTGACCACCCCGTGCATCGGCAGACCGGGGCGCGGGGCTCACGCTCAACCTCGCGGCGCCGTGGCACCTGGCCCCGCACGCCTGGCCCAAGCTGCGCGATGTTCGGGCAGATGGGCCTCTTGACGGGCCGGCGGCGGCGGGCAGACGTGCGCGCCATCGCGCCTTCTACGCTGCTCGTGCTGGACGAGGCGCGGTTTCGCCGGCTGCTCGGGCGCAGCCCGGCCCTGCGCGCGGCGGTCCGGGAGAGCGCGGCGACGCGGGGCGTCAATCTCGGCGACATCCTGGAGGCACCCGCCGCCGGGTGAGGCACGAGAAGCGTTGACAACCGCTCCCCCGCGCTCCATCTCCCTTCGAGGTCGCCGTTCTGCCGCGTGAGCAGTCGGGCATTGCCCCGGACCCCGGCCGCGACCGACCGTTTCCCACATCACGCAGGGGGACGCTGCCGCGGGCGGCTCGCAGCGTAATCCCGCGCCGCGGGCGGTCGTCCCGGGCGCATCCCGGCCGACGGACCCTGCGTGGGCCCGGCCCACCGGACGCATGTCCGGACAAGGAATTTGCATGACCTTTACCGATCTCGGGCTCGACGCCCGTCTCGTCTCCCGCCTCGAGGGCCTCGGCCTGACGGCGCCTACCCCGATCCAGACCAAGGCCATCCCCCACGGGCTCGCGGGCCGCGACGTGCTGGGCATCGCGCAGACCGGCACCGGCAAGACCGCCGCCTTCGGCCTGCCGCTGGTCGTGGCGCTTTCGGCCGAGCGTGGCCGGCCCGCGCCCAAGAGCGCGCGCGGCCTCGTGCTGGCGCCGACCCGCGAACTGGCCGCGCAGATCGTCGCCACGCTGGAGAGCATCAGCGAGCGGCTGTCGATCACGCTCGTCGTGGGCGGCCGGTCGCTCAACGCGCAGGCCGGCCGGCTCGCGCGCGGCACCGACATTCTCGTGGCCACCCCCGGCCGGCTGATCGACCTGATGGACAGGCGCGCCATCGACCTCGGTCAGACACGCTTCCTCGTGCTGGATGAAGCCGACCAGATGCTCGACATCGGTTTCATCCATGCCCTGCGGCGCATCGCGCCGCGGCTCAGCGCCGAGCGGCAGACGATGATGTTCTCGGCGACGATGCCGTCGCAGATGTCCGAACTCGCCCGCGAATACCTGTCCGACCCCGTGAGGGTCGAGGTGTCGCCGCCGGGCAAGGCCGCCGAAAAGGTCGCGCAGTCGGTGCATTTCGTGGCGAAGGACGGCAAGCAGGCGCTGCTGATCGACCTGCTCGACGGCCATCGTGACGACCGCGCCCTCGTCTTTTCCCGCACCAAGCACGGCGCGGAACGGCTGATGAAGCAGCTCGACCGGGCGGGCTTCGCCGCCGCCTCGATCCACGGCAACAAGAGCCAGGGCCAGCGCGACCGGGCGCTCGCCGCGTTCCGTCAGGGCGACGTGCGGGTGCTGGTGGCGACCGACGTGGCCGCGCGGGGCCTCGACATTCCCGCCGTGGGCCACGTCTACAACTACGACCTGCCGAACGTACCCGAAAACTACGTCCACCGGATCGGCCGCACGGCCCGCGCCGGGCGCGACGGCTGCGCGGTGGCGTTCTGCGCCGAGGAGGAGGCGGGCGAACTGCGCGCCATCGAGAAGGCGCTGGGCGCGTCGCTCGATGTTGCCGGGGGCACGCCGTGGCCCACCCTGCAGCAGCAGGCGAAGCGATCGCAGGGCAACCGGCCGCAGGCCAATGGCCGGCCGCGTCGCCGGTCGCGTCGTCGCGGCGCGCGCGCGGCCGCCTGATCCCAACCGGCCAGCCCGCCACCGGCCAGATCGCAACCGGACTGCGGGGCGGGCTGACCCGGCCCCCGAACCGACGGCGATGTCAGGCGGCCGAAGCGGGCGGCGTCAGCGCCGCCCCTCGCGCAGCCATGCGCCAAGGGTCAGCGCCATCGCGGCCAGCAGGAACAACAGCGGCGCGACGAGCGGCGTGACGGTCACGTCTGCCGTCAGATACGCCTCGCGCGGGGTGACGCCAATCCAGCCGCGCCCCGCCGCGATGCGGCCCTCGCGCACCTCACGGATAGAGGGCAGCCCCTCCTCGATGCGCTGGATGCCGCCGCGGCGGGCCGCCACGGCCTCTTCCAGAGCGGCGCCGCTGGCGATGGTCTGCTCGTATTCGCGCGGCGCCGAGGGGCCGACGCCGACGATGGCCGTCATGTCGCCCTCGGCGAGGCGGAAGAGGCCCGTCTCTGCCGTCTCGAAGGTGCCTGTGAAGCGCCCCGGCCGCTCCTCCGTCAGCTCGACGGTGAAGGTCTCGCCGTCCGGCCCCTCGACCTCGACCGGCCCCGGCGGGTCGCCCATGGTGCGCCGCGTGATCGTCACCTCGCCGCCTTCGGCGGTGGCGGTCAGCGCCTCTTCCTCGAGCTCGGGCTCCTTCATCATCCAGTGAGCGAGGCGGCGCAACAATTCGAGCTGCGGGCCGCCCCCCTCGTAGCCGCGCCACCATAGCCACGCATGGTCGGAGGCCATCAGCGCCACGCGCCCCTCGCCCACGCGGTCGAGCACCAGCAGCGGCCGGTCCGTATCGCCCGCCATCACCGTGTGGCCCGACTTGGGGTCGGTGTCGATCAGGCGGAACCAGCGGCCCCAACCCGGCCCCTCCTCGCCCTCGGCGGGCGCGGGGCCCAGCTCAGGCAACCCCTGGGTGACGGGGTGCTTCAGCCCCGCCTCGGTCAGTTCGGGCAGAAAGGGCCGCTCGAGCACGCGGGCGGTGGGCGTGGCGGGGATGATCTCGGACAGGGGCGAGCGGTAAAGGCTGTCGGCGCTGGCAAAATCGGGCCCGGCCGCGACCAGAACGGCGCCGCCCTGCTCGACGTACTGGCGCACGTTGTCGAGGTAGATCATCGGCAGGATGCCGCGCCGCTTGTAGCGATCGAAGATGATCAGGTCGAACTCGTCGATCTTTTCGAGGAACAGCTCGCGCGTCGGAAAGGCGATGAGCGAAAGCTCGTTGACAGGGACGCCGTCCTGCTTCTCGGGCGGGCGCAGGATGGTGAAGTGCACGAGATCGACCGACGAGTCGGACTTGAGCAGGTTGCGCCAGGTCCGCTCGCCCGCGTGGGGCTCGCCCGAGACCAGCAGCACGCGCAGCCGGTCGCGCACGCCGTTGATCTGCACGACCGCCTCGTTGTTGCGGTCGGTCAGCTCGCCCTCGGCGGCGGCGACCTGGAACTGGATCACGTTCATGCCGCCATGCGGCAGGGTCACGGGCAGCTCGATGTCCTGCCCCACCGGCACGGTGAAGGGCATCGGCTCACCCCCGTCGACCGAGATCGTCAGCTCCGCCTCGCCGGCCACGTCCTCGGGCACGGCGCCCTGGTCGTCGATGCGGACGGTCAGCTGCACCTCTTCGTCGAGGATGGCGAAGGCCGGCGCGTTCCTGACGATCAACCGCCTGTCCCAGTCGGTATCGCGGCCGGTCAGCAGCACATGCAGCGGCGCGGGCAGGTCGGGCATGCGCTCGACGTCGTGCACCTGCCCGTCCGACACCAAGACCGCCCCGGCGACGCGGGCGCGCGGCTCTTCCGCCATCAACTCGGCGAGCGCGGTGGCGGCGAGCGTGCCGGCATTGTCCTCGGCGGTGCGCACGGTCACCTCGCGCAGTTCGGTGTTGGGCAGGCGCGCGACCGCGTCGCGGATCGCCTGCGCGGCCTCCTCCGTCTGCGCGGGGCGATCGGCGATCCGCTGGCTGGCGGAGTCGTCGACGACCATCAGCACGATGTCCGACAGCGGCGCACGATCCTCCTGCTGGTAGGAGGGGTTGGCGACCGCCACCAGCAGCGCCAGCGCGGCCAGCGCGCGCAGCCACCAGCCGCGCAGACCCCGCCAGAGCGCAAGCCCCACGGCGAGGGCCGAAAACGCGGCCAGCGCGCCGATGGCGACCCACGGCAGCAGCGGGTCGAACAGGATTTCGCCGGCGCTGTCCATCATTGTCCCAGTCGTTCGAGGAGTGCGGGCACGTGCACCTGGTCGGACTTATAGTTGCCGGTCAGCACGTGCATGATCAGGTTGACGCCGAAGCGGTAGGCGATCTCGCGCTGGCGCTCGCCGGCATAGCCCCGGCCCACGGGGAACATCGCCTGCCCACCCTCGTCGACGGCCCAGGCGGTGGCCCAGTCGTTGCCGCCGATCACCACTGGCGTCACGTTGTCGTTGAGGTTTCGGAAAGGCATCCCATCGACCTGCTCGGCATCGGGCGGCGCGGCCTCTACCCAGACGTCGCGGCTGGTGTGGCGGCCGGGAAAATCCTGCAACAGGTAGAAGGTGCGCGTCAGCACGTGATCCTGCGGCACCGGCTCGAGCGGCGGCACGTCGAGCGGGCGGGCGAGCTGCTGCAGCTTGCGGCCCTCGGGCGTTTCGGCGCCGAAGCCGCCGATATCGGCGTCGCGCGTGTCGAACAGGATCATGCCGCCGGTGCGCAGGTATTCGTTGAGCCTCGCATACGCCTCGTCGGAGGGGATCGGCTGATCGCTGGAGATCGGCCAGTAAAGGAACGGAAAGAAGGCGAGTTCGTCGGTCTCGAGGTTCACGCCGATGGGGTCTGCCGGCTCGATCGAGGTGCGGCGGAACAAGGTCTCCGACAGGCCGTGCAGCCCCGCGAGCGCCACCCGGTCGATCTGCGCATCGCCGGTGATGACGTGGGCGAGCACCACCTCGTTGGTGACCTGCAGGGCGAAACGCTCCTCCTCCGACTGCGCGTCCTGCGCGTCGGCCGGCACGCCGGGCAGGATCAGCGCGGCGGCCAGCACCGCGGCGGTGCCGCCCGCCCGCATGCCGCGCAGCCGCCCGGAGAGGAACAGCGAGGCCACGATGTCGGCCGCCAGCAGCGCCAGCGCGAGGGCGAGCACATAGCCCTTCAGCACCGTCTCGCGGGCGACGTCGAGCCCCTCGACGGGGATGCGCGCGGGCCACGCGGCGGGGGCGAGGGTGGCATCGGGGCCTAGCACGTTCACGGCAACGCTCCTGTCTTCGCCTTCGTAGAGGCCGGGGGGCATGTCGGGGCCGAGGCGGCCCTCGGCGAGGCGGGTGCCCTCGACACCGGGCAGCGTGCCCGCGTCCTGCACCCGGCCGAAGGCGTCGAGCACCGCCGAGGCCTCCCACACCGTGCCTTCGAGGTCGTCGGCCGAGGGCTGCGCGGGGCGGGTCGAGATCGCCAGCCGCTCGAGCATCTGCACGAAAAGGCCCGAGAGCGGCAGCGACGACCATTCGGCGTTGGCGGTGACGTGGAACAGGATGACCTCCCCCTCGCCGATCCCCCGCCGCGTCACAAGCGGCGTGCCGTCGGTCAGCTTGGCGATCGAGCGCTCTGCGAGCTCGGGGTCGGGCTGGGCCATCACCTGCGACTGCACCGTCACGTCCTCGGGCACGTCGAGGCCGTGAAAGGGTGAGCCATCCTCGAAGGAGGCCAGCGTCTTGGGCTCGCCCCAGCTCATCGCGCCGCCGACCGACCGGCCGCCCTGCCGCAGCCTGACCGGCATCAGAGGGTCGAGCTCGCCCCGGCTCACGTCGGACGAGGCGACGCGGGGGCCGGCGAAGCGCACCAGCAGGCCACCGGTCTCGACCCAGTCCAGCAGGCCCTCCTGCTCGGCGGCCGAGACGGCGGCAACGTCGGCGAGGATGATCGCGTCGGGGTTGGCGAGCAGGATGTCGTCCAGCGCGCCGTCGATCAGGTCGGCCGTCGGCTCGAGCGCCTGTTCAAGGTAATGCAGAGACGACAGCAGCTCCAGCCCCTCGCGATTGTCGCGGCCGGCGATCAGCGCGACCTCGCGGCGGCGCAACGAATCGTCGGTCAGTGTGATCGCCCCGGCGGAGCGGCCGCCGTCGACCTCGAAGCGGGTGATGCGGTTGCGCAATTCGGGCGGCAGCGACAGCTCGGCCGCGGCCTCGCGCTCGCCGTTCGGGAAGGCGGCGTCGGCCTGCGCCAGCCGCCGCTCGGTACCGGTGGGGTCGAGGCCCATGGCCGAGATCGTGACCTCCGAGGCGCCCTCGGCGCGGGCGCGCAGCGCCGTCACCTGCACCAGCCCATCCTCGAAGGTGGCCGGCCGCAGGCCGTAGAGGGGCCGGGGGCTTTCAAAGACCGTCACCGCTCCGCGATCTTCCAGCGCGGCCAGCACCGGCTCGCGCGCCTCGCGCGCCAGCCCGTCGGACAGCCACCATGTTTCAAAGCCGCCGTCCAGCGCCTCGGCCCATTCCGTCAGCGCGTCCGCCTCAGGCGCCCACGGCTCGGGCGCAAAGCCGGGCAGACGGCTCTCCCACGCGCCGGGCGCCTGGAACGGCACGTCGCCCGGCGGCAGATCGGTCGTGGCGACCAGCGCCACGGGCCGGTCGGTGCGGGCGGCATCGGCCAGGAGCCCCTCGATCCGGTCGAGGCGGTTCGGCCAGTCGCGCGCGTCGGCCCATGTCGCGTCGACCAGGATCAGCACGGGGCCCGAGCCGGCACGATCGGTCTGCGGGTTCAGCACTGGCCCGGCGAAGGCGAAGATGACCGCCGCCGCCGCGAGCATGCGCAGCAGCAGCAGCCACCACGGCGTGCGGTCGGTCTGCGTCTCGTCGTCGCTGAGGCCCAGCAGCAGCGCCACGCCCGGAAAGCGCCGGCGGATGGGCGCGGGCGGCACCGCGCGCAGCAGGATCCAGAGAACGGGCAGCGCGATCAGCCCGAGCAGAAGCAGGGGCGCGGTAAAGCCCAGGGCGCCGATCGTCCACATCAGCGGGAGCGCTCCAGCGCCGCGTAGAGCCACAGCAGCGCAGCCTGCGCGCTGTCGCTGGTATGATGACAATGGTAGAGCCAGCCCGAGACCCGCGAGAGGTGCTCCAGCCTGTCCTTCCGCTCGGCAAGCCGCTCCAGGTAGCGGTCGCGCAAGTCGCCCGCCTTGAGCGTCTCGTGGCTGATCGTGCCGCCCATGCTCTCGAAGATGGTGCGCCCGTCGAAGGGAAAGCTCTCCTCCACCGGGTCGAGCACCTGCAGGAGCGCGCCGCGCACGCCGCGGTCGGCGGCCTTGGCGAGCGCCGCCTCGACGCCCTCCATGTCGCCCATGAAGTCGGAGACGAAAAGCGCGCGGGCATGCTGCGGCAGGCCCGGCGTCTGCGGCATCCCGTAATCGTCGTCGCCGAGATCGCCGGTCAGCGCCTCGGCCATCCGCACCAGCTGCACGCCGCCCGAACGGGGCGGCTGGCCGAGATTCGACAGCCCCACCCGCTCGCCCGCACGCACCAGCAGCACCGACATGGCCAGCGCCAGCAGGCGCGCGCGGTCCGACTTGGTGGCGCGGTTGCGGTCGCCCGAAAAGGCCATCGAGCGCGAGCCGTCGACCCAGATCACCACCGACTGCGCGCTCTGCCACTCCCTCTCGCGCACGAAATGCATGTCCGACCGGGCCGAGCGGCGCCAGTCGATCATGCGCGCCTCGTCGGTCGTGGTCATGTGGCGATACTGCCAGAACTCGTCGCCCACGCCCGAGCGGCGGCGGCCGTGGGCGCCGAACATGACGGTCGAGGCGAGGTGCTCGGCATCCGCGAGCAGCGGCGGCAGGACGGCGGCGAGCCCCTCGGCCCGTGTGCGCAGCTGCGGGCCGGCCTGGTCGAAGTCGCCCTCGGTGGGCAGGGGCGGGCTCACGCAGCCGCCTCGACGCGCGTGATACCGGCGGCAACGTCGTGGATGATGTCGCCCAGGCTCTCGCCCCGGGCGCGGGCGGCGAAGGTCAGTGCCATGCGGTGCAGGAGCACCGGCTCGGCCATGTCGATCACGTCCTGCGGGCCGGGCGCGAGGCGGCCGTCGAGCAGCGCCTTGGCGCGCACGGTCAGCATGAGCGCCTGCGCGGCGCGCGGGCCGGGGCCCCAGCTGACGTTGCGGGCCACCGCCTCGGGCACGCCGGGCTCGCCGGGGCGGCAGGCGCGCACCAGGTCGAGGATCAGGTCGACCACCTTCTCGCCCACCGGCATCCGGCGCAGCACGGTCTGCGCCGCCATCAGCTCGGCCGTGGTGAAGACGGCGTGCGCCTCTTCCTCGGCGATGCCGGTGGTGGCGAGCAGGATTTCGCGCTCGGTGTCGCGGTCGGGGTACTGCACGTTGATCTGCACGAGGAAGCGGTCGAGCTGCGCCTCGGGCAGCGGATACGTGCCCTCCTGCTCGATCGGGTTCTGCGTGGCGAGCACGTGGAACGGCATGCCGAGGGGGCGGTGCTCGCCCGCGATCGTCACCTCCTTCTCCTGCATCGCCTGCAGCAGCGCCGACTGCGTGCGGGGCGAGGCGCGGTTGATCTCGTCGGCCATCAGGAGCTGACAGAAGATCGGCCCCTCGATGAAGCGGAACTCGCGCTTGCCGTCGCCCCCCGTCTCCAGCACCTCGGAGCCGAGGATGTCGGCCGGCATCAGGTCGGGTGTGAACTGGATGCGATTGGTGTCGAGGCCCATGACGGTGCCGAGCGTGTCGACCAGCCGCGTCTTGCCCAGCCCCGGCAGGCCGATCAGCAGGCCGTGCCCGCCGCAGAGCAGCGCCGAGAGCACGAGATCGACAACCCGCTCCTGGCCGATGAAACGCTTGGTGATCGAGGTCTTGGCCTCGGCGAGCTTGGCGCCCAGGGCTTCGATTTCGGCAACGAGGTCATCGGGGTTGGACATGGGCGCTGGCTCCGGCGGGATTACGTTCTCTCGCAGAACGTATCCCAGAAGGGTAAAATGGCAAAAACCCGCGAGGCGACACATGACCGTGAAGACCGATGCCGAGGGGATCGCCGCCGCCGCCGCCGCCGCCGCGAAAGCCGGCGGCCTGCCACCCGTCCACCTGTGGAATCCCCCCGATTGCGGGGACTTGGACATGGAAATCCGCGCCGACGGGACATGGTTTCACGACGGCACGCCGATCGGGCGGCCCGGCCTCGTGCGGCTTTTCTCGACGATCCTGCGCAAGGAAGGGGCGAAGTATTTTCTCGTCACGCCGGTCGAGAAGGTGGGGATTCGGGTGGAAGACGCCCCTTTCGTGGCGGTCGACGCCGACATCGACGGGGAGGGACGCGCGCAGGCCGTCACCTTTCGCACCAACGTGGGCGATTCGGTGACCGCCGGCCCCGAGCGCCCCGTCCGGGTGGAGCGCGCCCCCGAGACGGGCGAGCCGCGCCCCTATGTGCTCGTGCGCGCCGAACTCGAGGCCCTGATCGACCGCAAGACGTTCTACCGGCTGGTCGAGGCGGGCGCCCACCACAAGGTCGACGGCGAGAGCTGGTTCGGCCTGTGGTCGGGCGGGGCGTTCTTCCCCGTCATCCCGTCGCGCGACCTGGGGTGACGGGCAGCGGCAGCCCGAAAACCCCAGGCGGGGCATAAGCTCGGCGCCCGAGGCGGGCGGGCGAGCGGGTGGACGAGGATGCCGCGAGGGCATCGCTCGTTCGGCGCACGGTGCCCACACCGCACGTCACGCGCGAGAGATCACCGATGTGCCCTCCCCTGTGGAGTGGAGTGTCTGGCGCCCCCCGGCCAGCGCCTTTGCGACCCGGGCTCGGCGGCATCGCACCCTTCGGCCGCGTTCGAGGCCCCGCGCGCCCTCAGCGCACCACGTAGACCGAGCAGAGCGCGTGGGTGACGACGTGGCTCGCCGTCGTGCCGAGCAGGTAGTCGCGCACCCGAGGATTGGCCGATTCCATCACGATCAGGTCGGCCTCGATATCGGTCGCGTAGCGGACGATGGCGCGATGCACCGCGCCGGTCAGCACCTCTGCCTTGTGCGCAACGTCGCCGGGCGGGAAGGCCGTCAGGAACTCCTGCAGCTTCTCGCCCCAATACTTCTTGGAATCATAGATGTTGAGGTTGCGCTCGATCTCGGGCGCGACCGTGACGACGTTCAGGAAGGACGAATAAATCTGCGCCTGGTGAAGCGCGATCTCGTAGGCCCGCGTGTCGAGGGCCGCATGGCGCAGGTTCACCGGGCAGAGGATGGTGCGGATGTTGCTCGGCATGGGCGACCCCCTCTCGCCGGGCGAGCCCTAGCGCACGGCGGCGGCGCGGCCCAGCGGGCGCCACCAGCAACGGAAGGACCGGTGCGGCCGGGCCACGCATCGCGCGCGGCTCGGCCGCCCGTGGCTCACGGCAGCAGCACGCCGTCAATGGCGTGGATCACGCCGTTCGACGCGATGATGTCGGGGAGGATGACGTTGGCGTCGTTCACCCGCACGTCGCCGACCTTTCCGACCTGGCCGTTCACGGTGAGGGTACCGCCCTGCACCGTCTCGACCGTCACGCGCCGGTCGAGGATCTGGTCGGAGGTGATGGCGCCCGGCACGACGTGGTAGGTCAGGATGTTCTGCAGCTGCGCACGGTTCTCCGGCAGCAGCAGGCTCTCGACCGTGCCCGCGGGCAGCGCGGCGAAGGCCGCGTCGGTGGGCGCGAAGACGGTGAAGGGGCCGGCGCCGTTCAGCGTGTCCACGAGGCCAGCGGCCTGCAGCGCGGCGGTCAGGGTCGAGAAATCGGGATTCGACGACGCGATGTCGACGATCGTTCCGGGCCCGGTCGGGCGGGCGCAGGCCCCGAGCGCGGCCAGCGCACCGGTGGCGCCCATGAGCTTCAGCGCGTGACGACGTTCCATGCGGTTTCCTCTCTGTTGGGGCGCCCGCGGGTATGCACGGGCGTCCTGCTACCGGTATCGGTCCCGCTACGCTCACGTCAAAGGCGACCGGCAAGAAACTGCCGATGGCGAGGAACCCGCGACCCCGTGTCTCGACAGCGAGTCGCCGCCGGGGCCGGCCCTTGCGTCAGCCCCGCAAGGTGCCGCCCGTCGCCGCCGTCACCTTGTCGACCACCGCCTTTCCGACCGCGTCGATCTCGTCGTCGGTCAGCGTCTTGTCGCGCGGCTGCAGCCGCACGGTGATGGCCAGGCTCTTGCGCCCTTCGCCGAGGCTGCCGCCCACGAACTCGTCGAACACGCGCACCTCGTCGATCAGCACCTTGTCGGCGCCCTGCGCGGCGGCCACCACGTCGGCCGCCGGCACATCGACGCCGACCACGAAGGCGAAATCGCGCTCCACCGCCTGCAGGTCGGCCACGTCGAGCGCGCCGCGCCCTGTGCCCTTCGCGCGCGGGAACGGCACCGCCTCGAGCCGCACGACAAAGCCCACCGCCGGCCCCTTCACGTCGAGCGCGGCAAGAACCCTGGGGTGCAGCTCGCCGAAGACGCCGAGCACGGTACTGGGGCCGAGGCCGATCACCCCGTGCCGGCCGGGGTGCCACCACGCCTCGCCGCCCCGCCGGATCTGCACCCTCGCCGGCGCACCGATGGCCGACAGCACCGCCTCGGCATCGGCCTTGGCGTCGAACAGGTCGACCGCGCGGCGCGTGCCGTGCACATCCCGGGGCCCGGCGTGGCCCACGCGAATGCCGGTGACGAGGGTGTGCTGCTCCTCCGGCTCGCCGCCGTGGAAGGCCGCGCCCACCTCGAACAGGCCGAGATCGGCGAAGCCGCGCGCCTGGTTGCGGGCCGCCGCCTGCAGCAGGCCCGGCAGCAGCGAGGGGCGCATGTGGCTCATCTCGGAGCTGATCGGGTTTTCCAGCCGCGTCGCCTCGTCGCCGCCGTCGAACAGCGCGGCGGCGGCGGCCTCGATGAAGGAATAGGTCACGCACTCGTTCAGACCGAGCGTGGCGCAGGTGCGCCGGGCGACCGATTCGCGCCGCTGCATGGGCGTCAGCACGGGCTTGGGCACGCCGGGCCGGGGCCGGCGCATCGGCGCGCCCTCGAGCTTCGTCAGCGAGGCGATGCGCGCGACCTCCTCGACGAGATCGGCCTCGCCCGTCACGTCGGGCCGCCACGGGGGCACATGCGCCATGACATGCGCGCCCTCGCCCTCGAGGCAGAAGCCCAGAGCCTCGAGCGTCGCCCGCTGCTCCGCCTCGGGGATCGCCATGCCGACGAGCTTCTCGACGCGGGCCGGCTCGAACCGGTAGGCGCGAGACTGGTCGGGGATCTCGCCCGCGACGACCACGTCCGACGCCTCGCCGCCGCAGAGCTCCAAGATCATCCGCGTCGCGGCCTCAAGCCCGTGGGGCGTCCAGGCCGGGTCTATGCCGCGCTCGAAGCGGTAGCGCGCGTCGGAGTTGATCTTGAGCGCGCGGCCCGTATGGGCGGTGCGAACCGGGTCGAAATAGGCGGCCTCGACGAAGACGTTCACCGTCTCCTCGGTGCATCCCGTCGCCAGCCCGCCCATGACGCCGGCGATGCTCTCGGGGCCGGCGTCGTCGGAGATGATCGTCATGCCCGGTTCGAAGGTGTAGTCCTTCTCGTCGAGGCCGGTCAGCCGCTCGCCCCCCTCTGCCCGGTGCAGCCGCAGGTCACCGGTCACCTTGTCGGCGTCGAAGACGTGCAACGGCCGGTTGCGATCGAAGGTGAAGAAGTTGGTCACGTCGACCAGCGCCGATATGGGGCGCAGCCCGATGGCGCGCAGCCGCGCCTGCAGCCATTCGGGCGAGGGCCCGTTCCGCACGCCGCGGATCACCCGGCCGTAGAACACGGGCGCCTGCTCTCGCGTGTCGTCGTCGATCGTCACGCCGATGGGGCAGGGAAAGGTGCCCGCCACCGGCCCCACAGACGCGCCCTTCAGCCGGCCGAGGCCGCGCGCCGCGAGGTCGCGCGCGATGCCGAAGACGCCCAGCGCGTCGGCCCGGTTCGGCGTGATGGCGATCTCGATTACCGGGTCGACGCGGGCGGGGTCGTTCTCGGCCAGCCAGTCGACGAACCGCTGGCCGACCTCGCCCGAAGGCAGCTCGATGATGCCCGTATGCTCGTCTGACAGCTCCAGCTCGCGCTCCGAGGCCATCATGCCGTGGCTCTCGACGCCGCGGATCTTGCCGACGCCGATGGTCGTGTCGATGCCGGGCACGTAGACGCCGGGCCTGGCCACGACCACGGTAATCCCTTCGCGCGCGTTGGGCGCGCCGCAGATGATCTGCTTCTCGCCCTCGCCGGTCGCCACCCGGCAGACGCGCAGGCGGTCGGCGTCGGGGTGCGGCTCGGCCGCCAGCACATGGCCGAGGGTGAAGTCGGCGAGCCGCGCGGCAGGGTTTTCGACGCCCTCCACCTCGAGGCCGAGATCGGTCAGCGCGTGGAGAATGTCCTCCAGCGTCGCCTCCGTCTCGAGGTGCTCCTTCAGCCAGCCAAGGGTGAACTTCATCCTCGCGCTCCCTCACGCCACTGCCCCGCCGCGCTCCGGCGGCCCGCGCGCGGGCTTAGCCGAGAGCCGCGGCGGGGAAAACCCCGGCCGCGACGGGCGGCACCAGTGGCGTCGGCGGGAGCCGCGTGCGGCGCACCGACAATCGCGGTGCTTTCGCCTCATTGTCTTTGAAAATGCTGGGCGCTCGCCGCAGAATCGCCACGATGGCACCTTATCACTGACACATCCGACGGTGGGGGCGCCTTCGGCGAGTGGAGTATGTGATGGGGGCCTTGGGCGATCTTATCGGCGGCCTGCTGAAACCGCTTCTCGTGGCGCTTCTGGTGATCGTCGCGCTCGGGCTGGTGTCGAACGGTCCCGGATCGGGCGGCAGCGCGGGCACGGGGGCGGGTGGCGCCTTTTCGTGTCCGAACTGGTTCGACGACCCGGCGCTCAACCGGACGATCTGCAAGTATCACCCTGCGCGTGTCTGGAACACGCCGGTGGCCGACCTGCTGCCCTGGCTCAGCGCGGCGGCCGACGACGTGGTGGAGACCCGTTAGGGGCCTGTTGACCCTGATGAGCTAGGCAGGGCGGCACCTCAGACACACAGGTGCCGCCATGCCCCTCCCTGCGCCGTCCGCCCAGGCCCGCCCCACCGCAGTGCCCGCACTGTTCGGCTCGTCCCGCCTCGCCTTGCCTGTTGCCGTCGCCCTCGCCGTGGCGGGGCGCATGCTGCTGCCCGTCGACGGGGGCGCCGAGATCGCCACCTCGGCTTCAGCCGCGGCCGATGCGGCGGAGCCCGGCCTGCCACCACGCGCTACGCGCCCGCCGCAGCCGCGCCCCTCGACGGTGCCTGCCACCCTGCCGCCGGCGCCCGGCGGGCTCTGGCCGCTCGCGCCCGAGCCCGCTCTCTTCTTGCCGACGCCGCTCTTGGCAGAGCCTCGTGTCGCCGGCGTGGCCGAGGCCGACCCGGCAGAGGGCGCCGACCCCGCTCTCTGACACGGCACGCCCTTGCGGGGTCTCGCCGGTATCTGGCCAGGGGCACGCCATGGCCCGCCCCTGCCGTGCCCTCCGCCGAGGTACCGCGCGTCCTGGCCGCGCGCGGTGTTTCATACCAGCGCCATGTGGGCCGACGTCTCGCCGGCCAGCGTCACTCGGGCCAGCGTCACTCGGCCAGCGTCAGTTTGGCCAAAGGCAATCGGGCCGACATCACTCGGGTCTTTCCCCGTCGCCCCGCTGCATCTCCCGCGTCGGCAACCGCTCGCGCGAGTCGCCGCCCTCGCCCCGGTGCGCGCGCGCCCACATGCTGACCCCGATCGCGGGCAGGAGGACAACCGCCCAGATCGAGGCGTTCATGAGGGTGAGGCGCAGCGCCTCGTCCGAGGTCGTGCGTGGCGACAGCCACATGGCGACGTGACCGGCGACGATGACCGCCAGCAACAGGACCCAGCGAAGGCGCGTCCACTTCAGCATGCCGTCAATCCACCCAGAATTTTCGTCTCATCGAGCATGCCCAAGAATCGCCACGTTCCCGCTGCACCGTTTGCAAAACGAAGGATATCGTAAGGAAACGCCATGAGCCTCCTGCCGTTCGACCTGCTTAGCGCTCGCGTGCTCAGTCTCGTGCTGCTCGGTCTCATCGCCCTGCTCAGCCATGCGCAGGATCCGATGCGCGCCGGCACCTCGCTCGTGCGAAACGACGGACCGCCCTCCTGCGCGACGGGTTACGTGCCGTCTGCCGCCCAGTCCGGCTGGAATTGTGGCCGAGTCTCGCGCCACCCGATCAAGGCCGATCAGCCGCCACCCTCCTCGTTCTGACGTTTTGGGCGCCCGCCGGCGCAACGGGGCACGAGGCCCCTTCGCCAGCCTCAGCGGCTCAGGCCCGCGTGGATCGCCGGCATGTCGAGCGCGCCAAAGCCGTAGTGACGCAGCCAGCGCAGGTCGCTGTCGAAGAAGGCGCGCAAATCGGGGATGCCGTATTTCAGCATCGCGATCCGGTCGATCCCCATGCCGAAGGCAAAACCCTGCCACGCGGCCGGGTCGATGTCGCCCGCTGCCAGCACCTTGGGGTGAACCATGCCCGAGCCGAGGATCTCGAGCCAGTCGTCGCCCTCGCCCAGCTTCAGCGTGCCGCCCTCCCAAGAGCAGCGGATGTCGACTTCGGCCGAGGGCTCGGTAAAGGGAAAGTGCGAGGCGCGGAACCGCAGGTCGACATGGTCGACCTCGAAGAAGGCGCGGCAGAACTCCTCGAGACACCACTTGAGGTTGGCCATCGTGATGTCGGTGTCGATCGCCAGCCCCTCGACCTGGTGGAACATGGGCGTGTGCGTCTGGTCGTAGTCGGCGCGATAGACGCGGCCCGGCGCGATCACCCGTAGCGGCGCGCCGTGGGCCAGCATCGAGCGGATCTGCACCGGCGAGGTATGCGTGCGCAGCACATGCGGCGGACGGTCGTCACCCTCGGCGCGCGCCATATAGAACGTGTCCATCTCGGCCCGCGCCGGGTGGTGGCCGGGGATGTTGAGCGCGTCGAAATTGTGCCAGTCGGTCTCGACCTGCGGCCCCTCGGCGACGGCGAAGCCCATGTCGGCAAAGATCGCCGTCACCTCCTCGGTCACCTGGCTGACCGGGTGGATCGTTCCGGCGGAGCGGGGACGGGCGGGTAACGTCACGTCGAGCCATTCCGCGCGCAGCCGCTCCTCGAGCGCGGCATCGCCCAGCGCAGCCTTGCGCGCCGCGAGCGCGCCGTTGATCTCGTCCTTCAGCGCATTGAGCCGCGGCCCGGCTTCCTTGCGCTCGTCGGGCGACATCTTGCCCAGTTCCCGCATCTTCAGGCTGATCTCGCCCTTCTTGCCAACGGCCTGCACGCGCAGATCCTCGAGGGCGGCCTCGTCAGCGGCCTCGGCGATGGCGTCGAGATATTTCCGTCTCAGATGGTCCATGCACCCCCCGCTTTCCGTCAGGCTAGGTAGCGGGCACGCGCGGGGTCTGCAAGCGGCCGCGCCCCCGACGCCGGCACACCGGACCGCGGCGCGCTAGATCTCCGCACGCTCGCGGCCCACGACCCTGGAGCCTGTGGCCCGGGCCGGGGCGCCCTGATCCGGGGGAAGCTGCATGCGCAGGCCCGACAGCAGCGGGGTTCGATTGCGCAGGTGGCGCGCCACGCAGCGAGACTGCCTCGAACGAGGGGGGATCGCACGGGCGGCGACAGATCGGACATTGCCGGTCGCGGCGCCGGGGAAAAGCCGCTCCAACTCTGCGACGAGGGCGCGCGGCAACGATCGCAGCGCAATGGGACCGGGGTAGAAGCTCTCGGTCGGCGTGCCTTCGGCAAAAATCACGCGGTGGGCGTCGAGCACGAGATGAACATAGGTCACGGCGGGCAGGCACTCGTCGATGAAGATGTCCGGCATCGCGGTCAGCCTGTGGGCGGCGATCAACACCTCGCCCACGCCGAACATGCGCTGCACGATCGGAGACGAAGCGAGCAGGCGATGCTGACGCGAGACGACGAGGTCGCGCGCCGGAAGCCCGTGCCCCAATGCGCCGGCTCTGATCCGCACCGGCCGCAGACGCGGATCGCGGGCCATCTCGGCTGCGTCGAGCGTCCGGGTGAGGCACATCCGCACCGGTGCCGTGTCTCCATCATCCAGCAGGACGCGGTCGCCGGGCGCCAGACGCTCGACCCCGACAGGGCCGGCCGGCGTGGCGATCGCAGTGCCCGCGGCCAGGCAGAGCGGGCTCGCGTAATCGGTCGCGGGGACGTCGCGCGGCCCCTCGCCCGTCGCCGTCACCACGAGGTCGACGCCCGTCGGCGGCAGCGAGCCGGGCGGCCCTATGAAGGCGAGCCCCTCCACCGTGCCGTAAGCCGGAGCGCCGCTCGGTTCGTTGACATTGAAACCGACCGCCTCCCAGCTTTCGCCGCTCTCGGGGTCGGTGAGGGTGAGGCGGTACTCGGCCTCGATCCGGGTGCCCTCGGCATAGGTCACGCCGTCGAGCGTCGTGTCACCGGTCAGCTTCTGGCTGCCGTCACTGTCGTCGAAGGTCTCGTCGCGGTCCACGTGGTCGACGCGCTGCATGTCGTGACTGTTCAGCCGGATCGTTTTGCCAAGCAGATGGGAGCCGTCGCCCTGGGTGACGCCGTCCAGCTCGGCGCCATCCGGAAAGGAAAGCTGGCTCTCGCCCAGCACCCAGATCTGACTCTGCTGAACCATGTTCCGCCTCGCCTGACCGACCCGCGACAGCGCCCGGCTATGGCAGACAGTGCCTAAATCCCCGTTACCGGAGGCCCTCCGGGATCGCCCGGAAACGGAAAAGGCGCCGCGGACGAGCCGCGGCGCCACGCGTTCCTCGCACGCCGCCGGCTCAGGCCAGCGCGGCCTTCGCCTTGTCGACGATGCCGCCGAAGGCCTCGGGCTCGTGCACGGCGAGATCGGCCAGCACCTTGCGGTCGACCTCGATGCCGGCCCTGGCCAGCCCGTTGACGAAGCGCGAATAGGTCAGGCTCTCGTCATGGGCGCGCACGGCGGCGTTGATCCGCTGGATCCACAGCGCGCGGAACTGGCGCTTGCGGTTCTTGCGGTCGCGCGTGGCGTACTGGTTGGCCTTGTCGACGGCCTGCTTGGCCGTCTTGAAGCTGGTCGAGCGGCGGGCGTAATAGCCCTTCGCCTGCTTGACGACCTTGCGGTGACGGGCGTGGGTGACGGTTCCGCCTTTGGTCCTGGGCATGGTCTCTCCTCCTCAGCGGGCGTAGGGCATCATCGTGCGCTTGACGATCTTCTCGTCAGGCTTCGACAGGACCTGCGTGCCGCGGGCCTTGCGGATGAACTTGTTGCTCCGCTTGATCATCCCGTGCCGCTTGCCGGCCTGGCCTGCGATGACCCGGCCGTTGGCGGAGACCTTGAAGCGCTTCTTGGCGCTCGACTTCGTCTTCATCTTGGGCATTTGACGCTCCTCTTCGGGGTCTTCGCGCGCCCGCAGGCATGCCACTCCGGCCCACGCACGCGGCGTTTGAGCGGCGGCGCATACAGCAGGCCGACGCGCGGGGCAAGGGGGCGGCGTCAGTTCACGAGATCGGAGAGGACGCCCGCCACGATCCCCGGAACCTCGCCCATGTCGTAGCCGCCCGGCTTCTGCAGGACGGCAAGCAGGATCAGGACGATCGAGATCATCACCATGATGGCGGCGGCGCGGGGCGGCCGGCTCTCGGAAAAGGCGCTGATCAGGGCAGGGATCGACAGCAGGCCCACGAGAAGGCCGATGACGAAAAACTGATCCGGGTTCACTTGCCCCTCCGGCCTGCGCTACGGAAGCATTACTCGGGGTCGGAGCGGAAGATCAACCGCTCGTCGCAGGGGGCGATGCGCAGGATGTTGGTGGTGCCTGGCTCGTTGAAGGGCACGCCGGCCACCACGACGATATGGTCCTTCTCGGTGGCGAAGCCCGCCGCGCGGGCAGTGCGCGCCGCGCCCACGACGGCCATCTTGAAGCGCGTCACCTCGCCCTCGAGCAGGAAGTTGTTGACGCCCCAGTAAAGACAGAGCCGCCGCGCGGTGGCGATGTGCGGCGTGATGGCGATGATCGGCACGCGCGGCCGCTCGCGGGCGATCAGTGCCGCCGACGTGCCCGACTCGGTGAAGCAGCAGATCACCTTGATGCCCGTATTCTCGGCGATCTCGCGCGCGGCCGACACGATGGCATCGGCCCGCGTGGTGCGGTCGATCTTGCGGTTGGCCTCGATGATCTCGCGGTGCGTCGCGTGGCGCTCGATCTCCACGGCGATGTCGTTCATCGTGGTCACCGCCTCGACGGGGTAGTGCCCGGCCGCGGATTCCGCCGAGAGCATCACCGCGTCGGCGCCCTCGTAGATCGCGGTGGCCACGTCCGACACCTCGGCGCGCGTGGGCACCGGGCTCTCGATCATCGATTCGAGCATCTGCGTGGCCACGATCACCGGCTTGGCGGCGCTGCGGGCGCCCCGGATGAGCTGCTTCTGGATGGGGGGCACGTTCTGCACCGGCAACTCGACGCCGAGATCACCGCGCGCCACCATGATGCCGTCCGAGGCGGCGAGGATCTCGTCGTAGGCCTGCACGGCGGCGGGCTTCTCGATCTTGGCGAGGATCTGGGCGCGGCCCCTGGCCCGCTTGCGCGCCTCGTGCATGTCGTCCGCCCGCTGCACGAACGACAGCGCCAGCCAGTCGACGCCGAGCTCGCAGACGAACTCGAGGTCGGCCTTGTCCTTGTCCGAGAGCGCGGCGACGGGCAACACCACGTCGGGCACGTTCACGCCCTTTCGGTTCGAGATCGTGCCGCCCGCGATCACGGTGCAGTCGGCGAAGTCGGGGCCGCACTCGTCGACCCGCAGCCGGATCTTGCCGTCGTTGACCAGCAGCGTCGCGCCGGGCGACAGCGCGGCGAAGATCTCGGGGTGGGGCAGCTCCACCCGGCTCGCGTCGCCCTCGCCTTCTTCGAGATCGAGGCGGAATCGCTGGCCGTCCATCAGCTCCTCGCTGTCGCCGGCGAAGACGCCAACGCGCAGCTTCGGCCCCTGCAGGTCGGCGAGGATGGCGATGGGGCGGCCCGTCTCCTCCTCGATCCGGCGGATGATGCGGTGGCGGGCCGCGATCTCGTCGTGGCTGCCGTGGGACATGTTGAGGCGGAAGACATCGGCACCCGCGTCGAACAGCGCGCGGATCGTGCCGTGGTCCGATGAGGCAGGCCCCAAGGTGGCGACGATCTTGACGTTGCGGTTGCGTCTCATGGCGTGCTCCTGGATTCCCGGCGCCGTGTTAGCGGTAAACCGGCGGGGCTGTCACCCCCGTGCGCCGACACCTCTGGCCCTCGCCTCGCCGCGGCCTTATGCCATGGCTCCGAGGATCGACACCGGACATGACGTATCAGCCCTACCGCATCACCGGCGAGGACCGCGCCTCGCCCTGGCTTGTCACCTGCGACCATGCCACCAACACCGTGCCGCAGGCGGTGCGGGGCGGCGCGCTCGGCCTCGGTCAGGCCGACATGGGCCGCCACATCGCCTACGACCCCGGCGCGGCGGGGGTGGCGCTGGCGCTGGGCGAGGCGCTGGGCGCGCCGGTGCTGACATCGAACTTCTCGCGCCTCGTGATCGACCCCAACCGCGGCGCGGACGACCCGACGCTGCTCATGCGCATCTACGACGGCACGGTCATCCCCGGGAACCGCCACGCCGACGCCGCCGAACTCGAGCACCGGATGGCGCTGTGCTACCGTCCCTACGACGCCGCGCTGGCGCGGATGGCCGGGCGGCGCGACGACACGGTGCTGTGCTCGATCCATTCCTACGTGCCGCAGCTGCGCGGGCGGCCGCCGCGGCCCTGGCATGTGGGCGTGCTGCATTCGCACCTCGACTCGCGCCTCGCCGAGCGACTGATCGCCCGGCTCGAGGCCGAGCGCGACATCGTGGTGGGCGACAACCAGCCCTATGGCGGGCACCTGCCGGGCGACGCGATCGACCGTCACGCCCTGCGCCACGGCCGGCCCAACGTGCTGATCGAGCTGCGGCAGGATCTGATCGAGACCGTCGACCAGCAGCGCGCCTGGGCCGCGCGGCTCGCGCCGCTGCTCGAGAGCGCCCTTGCCGACATGGGCGGCCCGGCCCAGATCCCTGTCAGAGCGTGATGGAGGCCGAGATGGACGACCACACCCGCACCGAGCTCGAGGCCGCGGCCTTCCGCCGCCTGGTGCAGCACCTGCGCGAGCGGACCGACGTGCAGAACATCGACATGATGAACGTCACGGGCTTCTGCCGGAACTGCCTGAGCCGCTGGTATGCCGAGGCGGCCGCCGAACGCGGCCTCGACATGGGCAAGGATGAGGCGCGCGAGATCGTCTACGGCATGCCCTACGACGAGTGGAAGGCGCAGCACCAGGCCGAGGCGAGCGACGCCCAGCGGGCAGCCTTCGGCGAGAGCTTCGCCCGCAACGTGGGGAACGTGGGCGAGGGTTGACCCGTCCCGACCCGGGCGCCCCTGCCCCCCGCGGGCGGGCGATATCCGTCGCGCAGGCGCATTCGAGACAGAAAGACGCCGCTGAGACAGGACTAAGGCGCGCGCTGCCGGCTTCTTTCTGTCTCAAATACGCATGGCGCTCCGGCTCCGACCGCGCTGCGGCAGTGGCGGCGCGCAGACCTGTCGGCACGACGCGGGTCGGCCGGATCAGTTCAGCTGGAAGTGCAGCGGGTAGACCCCGTCCTCGAACTCGCCGAACAGGTCGGGCACGTCGGGGTGGTCGACCGGCTCGCCCGAATAGTCGGGCAGAAGGTTCTGCTCCGACACGTAGGCGACGTAGTAGCTCTGGTCGTTCTCGGCGAGCAGATGGTAGAACGGCTGTTCCTTGGCCGGCCGGCTGTCTTCGGGGATGGCGTCGTACCATTCCTCCGAATTCGAGAAGACGGCATCGACATCGAAGACGACGCCGCGGAAGGGGTGCTTCCGGTGGCGCACGACCTGGCCCAGATGGTATTTGGCTCTTTTCTTCAACATCACGTCCTTTGCCCCCTGTCGCGGGTGGTAGCGACTCGGGCGGGCGGAGTCCATGCGACAGCCCCGCGGGCCAGCGGAAACAGTCTGTGAACCCTGTTCTTCCCCGCCATGCCGCCAGAGGGCCGCGGCGGCGGAGAGAGCCCGGTGCGTGGCTCACCCGCTCCGGGGCGACCTCGTGCTGCCGCGCGGCGCAGACAGGCGCAGGCGCGACACGGGCGGCAACATCGGCGTGCTGCCACTGCCGCACGCGGCGGCATGGCCCGCGCGGCCCATGCCGCGTTCCGCTCCGCCGGTGGCACACCGGGCCTGTCGTGTTTCGATCGTACTGCCGAGCCGCGCGCGCTGTTCCGCCCCATGCCCCACGCCCCGCGCGCCAGCCCGGCGCAGGCGCCCAGCGCGCCTCCCTCTTTCGGCCGTGGCGGGTGCCGTCTAGCTTCCGGTCGACCGGAAAGGAGACACGATGACCCCCGTCAGGATCCTGCTCAACTGCCCCGACCGCGAGACGGCGCGCGCGCTGGCCGCGTCGCTTCTCGACGCGGGCCTCGTGGCCTGCGCCAACATCTACCCCGAGATCGAGTCGCATTACGTCTGGCAGGGCGCGCGGCAGGTCGAGAGCGAGGTGCCGCTGGCGCTGAAGTCGCGCGCCGACCTGCTGCCCGAGATCGAGCGGATGGTGAGAGAGCTGCACCCCTACGATGTGCCGCCCCTCGTAGCCCAGCATCTCGACTTCGCCCACCGCCCCTTCGCCGACTGGATCGCCGAGATGACCGGGGGCGCCGGGGCGTAAGGGCGACGGCCGGCCGCCGCGCTCGCGCCGACGTGCGCGACCCTCACCGTCAGGCGAGGCGACGCATCCTGCCCGAGGGTGGGCAGCCCCGGCGACCACGCCCCGGGAGGAGATGCACGACATGGCCTGGCAGACGCGCCCCCCGAAGGAGCGGCCGACGCCACCCGAGGGCTTCGACGACCGGGCGACATTCTGACGCCGTTCCGGCGGTCAGGCGGGGGGTGCGCGCCGCGCCCAGGCTCTTGCCAGACCGGCTGCACCATGCGATAAACGAGAGGCGACCGTTACCGCATTCGATCCCTGTCTGCCTACCGCACGTCAGTTCTATCGATACCGCTCTGACGCGCCGGGCTGCCGCACTTCCGCGGGCAGCAACACAATAGGAGACACGGGAATGGCCTCTGGCACCGTGAAATGGTTCAACACCACCAAAGGCTACGGCTTCATCCAGCCCGATTCGGGCGGCAAGGACGTGTTCGTCCACATCAGCGCGGTCGAGCGCTCGGGCCTCACCGGCCTTGCCGACGACCAGAAGGTCACCTTCGACCTCGAGACCGGGCGCGACGGACGGCAGGCCGCGATCAACATCTCGCTCGCTTGATCGCGCCCGCGCGACGCACCCGCGCGACAGGATTGCAGGGCCCCGGGGCGTCGCTCCGGGGCCCTTTTCCGTTGTGTCGACCCCCGCGAGGCGGGGCGCGCGCCGGCACCGCTGCCCCCCTCTTGATGCGGCGGGCCGCGCTTCCCATTTCCGCGACATCCGGGCGCCGACCGCCGGGCCCGGACCAGCCGAACCGGCCGCCGTCCCGCGTGGAGGGGGCCGCTCCGCAACGATGGTATCGCTCGAAGGAGGATGACCTATGCGAACCTACGATCTTTCCCCGCTCTACCGCGCCACCGTCGGCTTCGACCGCGTGGCCGACCTGATGGACCGCGTGATGTCGGCCGATGTCGCGCAGTCGACCTACCCGCCCTACAACATCGAGAAGCTGGGCGACGACGCCTACCGCATCTCGATCGCCGTCGCGGGCTTTTCCGAGGACGAACTGACCGTCGAGGTGAAGGACGGCGCGCTTATCGTGGCCGCCCGCAAGCAGGAGGCCGACGAGGGCCGCACCTACCTGCACCGCGGCATCGCCACCCGCGCGTTCGAGCGGCGATTCCACCTCGCCGACCATGTCCGCGTGACCGGCGCGACGCATGTCGACGGGATGCTGCACATCGACCTCGTGCGCGAGGTGCCCGAGACGCTGAAGCCCCGCCGCATCGAGATCGCCCGCGGCGACACGGCCCGTCTCGGGGCCGACCAGGGACACCTTCAGGCCGAAGTGCGGAACGTCGAGACGGCCGACGCCTGATCCCGCCCGGCGCCCTCTTCCCTAGAGGCGCACGGGAAACGCCATCGGGCGCGCACCCACGGGGGCGCGCCCTTTTTTCATGAGTGCCAATGCGGGCTCAGGCTTCGTCGCCGTCGAGCAGCGGGTCGACCCGATTCTCCCAGAAGCGGCGCCAGCGCGCGTAGATCGCCCAGAACACGCAGCCGAGCGCGATCAGGATGGCGATGGCCGTCCACGGGATGACGCGGGCGTCGGGGCCGTCGACATCCTTGATACGCAGGGCGTTGGGATAGATCGTCATGAATTCCGCCCGCCAGCCGTAATGCTTGACCGCCACCCAGTCGGGCTCGGCCGAGGTCGAGCGGATGTCGTTGGCCAGCGCCTGCAGGTTCGCCGAATCGAACTTGAAGAAGGGCGGCCAGCCCCAGCCCGTATCCTCGTTGCGATAGACGATGGGCCGACCGCCCGGCGTGATCGTCTGGATGAAGAACACCTCGCGGGTGACCTGTCCGGAGCCCGAGCCGGTATCGGCACTCGACCAGAAGATCGAGTTGGCGCCGAAGGTCTCGCGCCGCTCATAGGTGTCGGCGATGCGCACCACGTCCCAGCGGGGCAGCGTGTAGTGCAGGACCGAGAGGACCGCGGCCCAGAAGACGATCCAGAACGTCCATTTCAGGTAGGATAGCACGGGCGCCCCCCCTCACTCAGGCATAGTTGGCGAAATACACGACGACGGCAAGCACGGCGAAAGGCACGGCATAGACCCCCAGCAGCAGACGACGGCGCAGGGCGTAGCGCTCGGATTCGAGGCCCTCCTGCACGAAAAGGTCGCGGTTGCCGGGCCGCCCCTCTGCCTCCCAGCGGCGCTCCAGCCGCTCCTTCTGCGCCGCGCGGGCGTAGAACCACAGGCTGACATAGGCCACCGTCGAGACGACGAGCAGCATGAGGACAAGGCGGCCGAGCGCGAAGAACATTCCTTCCTCCGGACAGATCCGCCCCTGCCATAGCGCGACCGGGCGGCAGGTGCGAGCCTCGGCTGCGCCCCCCCGTGCGAGCCCGGTGCGAGCCCGGTGCGCCCCCCCCCGGGTCGCGCCCCGGTCCGACGGGGAAGAGCGATGCCGTGTCCGCCCGCCCCCTGCCCTTGCGCCGTTGCGGCCGCATGTCGCTTGCGTATGGGCCAAGGGCGCGGGACAAGGAGGATCTATCGCGGAGGGACCAATGCTCGACATCGCCAACGGCAAGGTCGTGCGCGTGATCGCGCTGGCCCGGGAATACGGGCCCGACCATCCTCGCCTGATGGACTACATCGCCGGGCTCAACGAGGACGAGCAGACCAGCCTCGTCGCCTGCGTCTGGATCGGGCGCGACAGCTTCGATGCCTCCGAGGTGGAGGAGGCCCTGCGCACCGCCCGCGAGGAGCGGACCTCGCCGACCGAGAGTTACCTCGCCTCGATGCCCGAACTGGCCGATTACCTGGAATCGGGAATGGAGGCGCTCGGCCTCGACGTGAGCGACGAGGAAGACGACCTCAGCCGGTATTGAGCCCACCCGCACCGGCCCGTCACCGCGGGGGGATGCACTCTCGGGCGCGGATGTCCTGCACCGGGTCGTCAGGGCCGCAGGGCCGACCGGATAAGGGGTAGGTCTCCGCCGGGGTGCAGGCGGCCGCGGCGGCGAGCAGGGCGAGCAAGAGGGCGGCGCGGACGCGGGTCTTCATGGCGCTCTCCTTGGAGGAAGCTGTCCCTCGACCGCTCTATGCCGCCGGCCGGGCCGGGCGCGATGACCGCTGTCAACGCCCCTTGGGTCAGGTCGTGCGCGGCGCGGCGAGGAGGCGGCCGCGGATCGCCGGGCTCAGTGCGACCACCAGAAGGAAGATCGAGAACAGGCACCAGATTGCCGGCATCTCGTCCATGTCGGGCGTCAGCAGCCAGGCGAGCACGGGGCCGAAGGCGGCATGGAAGAGCGCGAAGCGCCACGCGCCGTAGACGAGCGGCAACAGGAACACTGCCGCCAGATAGGCGGGAAAGTCGACGTAGCCCGACGACAGCCCGAGAAGGCCCGGAACGCCGGCGTTGAGCGGCACCTCCCACGCGATGTGCCACGTCCCCGTTCGGGTGCAGAGCGCCTCGGCGCACATGGTCGTGGCCGGGTCGCAGGGGCCGAACGGGCCTGCGGGCGCGAGCCGCACCAGCAGGGCCAGCGTGGCCAGCCCCGCCAGCACGTAGACGGCGCGGCGCAGACCGGGCGAGACGGCCGCGGGCGCGATGGCCATCGCGAAGGCGTTGATGACGAGGGGCTGGACCGCGATGTGCAGGTAGGAGGCCAGCGTCACCGCCTCGTTCACCGGGCTGCCGCACCGATCGAGCGTGGCGTAGCCCGCGACCTGCAGCGCCTCCATCAGCGTGAAGTAGCCGAGCGTGAGCGGGATCGCCCAAGGCTCGCCCCGGCGCAGGGTGAGCGCGGTGCCCGCGGCCCCCGCCGCCATCATGCCCACCGAGGCGGCCAGTCCCATGCACATCGGCTCGCCCCTTGCTGTCCGCATCGCCCCGCGGGTTGAAGCCGGCGGCGGGCGGCACGCCGCGCGCCGTCAGCGAAGACGGTCGACCACACCCAGACGCTGCGCCTGCACGTCGACCTGCGCCAGCCAGTCGGCCACCAGTTTCGGGTCGGACGGCGCGGCGGTGACCCCGGCGGGGATCGCGCGCGCCGAGACCGACTCGACCGCCAGCCGCACCGTGTGCGACACGAGCCGCGCCATGGCCGAGCCGCGCTCGTCGCCCCATGCGTCCATCGCGTAGGTCTTGTGGTAGGTCGGCCGCCCGTCCTGCCGCACCTCGAGCGAGACGCACAGCACCACGCGGTCGGGCTCGCCCTCGCCATAGGCGTGCTTCGCCCACAGCCCGTCGGACACGTCGCGCAGGCGGGCCTCGCCGGCCGCGCCCTCCAGCCCCTCGATCTCCTCGAAGATCCCGCCCCAGGCGTCGGCCCAGCCGCCCAGGCGCAGGGTGCCGCGCACGAAGTCGCGCACGCGCCAGCCCTCCTCGAAGCCGTACTCGGCCATGAAGGGCAGGCTGTCGCGGTTGGGATAGACCTCGAAGGTCTCGGGCGGGTCGAGCGGCGCCTCGTAGCTCGTCAGCGCGTCCCACGGGCGGGCGACCTCGAGCGTCGAGAAATCGCGGATCGAGCGCGAGGGCGAGCGCAGCGCCTTGAGCACGCCGAGCGGCGACCAGCTGAACTTGTAGCGGAAGGCGTTGGCGTGCTTCGGCACGCCGCCGCAATAGGACAGGAAGGAGTATTCCGCCCCCGGCCGCGCGTGGCCCCCTTGCCGCATGTCGGCCACCAGCCAGTGGGCCATCAGGTGGTCGATGCCGGGGTCGAGGCCCACCTCGTTGACGAAGCGCAGGTCCTTCGCGGTCGCCTGCTCGTCGAGCGCGCGCATCTCGGGGGCGATGTAGCTCGACGTGATGAAGTGGGCGCCCTCGGCGAGGCAGGCGCGGGCGAGCGGCAGATGCCAGTCGCCCGGCAGCATCGACACCACGATGTCGCCCGCGTTGATCGTCTCCTGCAGGGTGCCGATCTCGAAGGGCTCGATCCAGTCGGTCAGGTCGCCGACCGCCGCCTGCGCCTTGTCGAGCGTCCGGTTCCAGACGCAGACCTCGCGGCCCTCCTCGATCAGGGCGCGCAGGCCGGGGATGGCGCTCAGGCCGGTTCCGCACCAGTGGATGGTCATGGGGGCACCTCAGGCGGGCTGTTTCGGGGCGTGGCGGTGGAATTCGGCCTCGGCGCGGGACCAGGGGCCCTGCGCGCCGCTCTCCCAGGCGGACAGCTGCTTCAGCACCGGAAGGAGCTGGGCCGCGAAATCCTCCGAGCTCTCGGCGGGCAGGAGCGAGGGCAGGTTGTCGATCGCCATGACGTCGAGCGGGGGCGCGTCGTGCACGCGCAGCGCGGGCGCGGCCCATGTCGTGGCACGGTCGTAGACCTTGATCGGCGAGAAGTCCGACGTGGGGTCGCAGGCGATGTCGCCGATCACCCGCAGCATGCGGGGGGCGTCGCCCGTGTCCTGCGGCACGAAGACGGGGGCGCCGGGCCGGGCGAGGATGCAGTTGAGGAAGATCGGGTGCGCGCGCACCTCCGGAAACGGCCCGCCATGGGCGGTCTCGGCCATGTCCCACAGGGTGGGGGGCAGGCCGGCGAGGCGGCAGAACTCGGTCGCGCCCTGGCCCACGCGGCCCTGCGCGCCGATGATGAGCACCTCGGGCCTGGGCGCGCTTCCCAGCGCGTCCAGCTCGTCCTCGCATTCCTGCAGCAGCGCCTGCTGGGTGGCGTAGGTGTCGACCGGGGGGCAGGTCTCGCCCCTCCGCTGCGCCGTCCAGCACTTGAGCGCCACGGCCGCCCCCGCGAACCCGGCCCAGAAGCCGAACGCGGCCAGCCGCCGGCCCTCGTCGTCGACCAGGTATTCGAGGTCGAGCAGCGTGCCGCCCCCGTGCGTGAAACGGCGCAGCAGCGCCTGCCCGCCGGGCTGGCCCTTGTAGGCGTGGCCGAACATGATGTGGCTGTGGGCGAGGGGCGTGCCCTCGTCGGGCAGTTCCTTCAGCCCGAGGATCAGCGCCTCGCGCGGGGCGGCGCGCCACGCCCCCTGCGGCGCGATCTCGGCCCCTGCCGAGCGGTAGCCCTCGCTTGGCAGGGCGCGGTCAGGGCTTTCCTCCACCGTCACGCGCAGACCGGCGGCGACCAGCTGGGCCACGCCCGCCGGCGTGACGGCGACGCGCCGCTCGTTCTCGCGTTCCTCGGCCCGGACCCAAAGATGCGTCATGGCGCACGCCCTCCCTCACCCCCTCCGCTACCATGTGGGCCCGAAAGGGCAAGCACCCGCCGCGGGCGCGCCGGCAGCGGCGGCGTTATTTGAACGCTCGTTCAAAAAGAATTTGACGACTCGGGGGCGGGGCTGGCTATACTTGGTGCGACGATTGTGACCACGGGGCGCCGCCAAGACCCCGGGCACGAGGGAGGAGCATCCGCGATGGCGACGCCCAAGGGCGACCCCGTTTCCGTACCCGGTCTGCTGGCGCGCAACGCGGCGCGGTTCGGCGACAAGCCCGCTTACCGCGAGAAGGAATTCGGGATCTGGCAGAGCTGGACGTGGGCCGAGGCTGACGCCGAGATCCGCGCCATGGCCATGGGCTTTCTCGCGCTGGGGCTGGAACCGGGCGAGCATGTCGCCGTCATAGGGCGCAACCGCCCCGCGCTCTACTGGTCGATGGTGGCCGCGCAGATGTGCGGCGCGATCCCCGTGCCGCTTTATCAGGACGCCGTGGCCGAAGAAATGGTCTATGTCCTCGACCATTGCGGCGCGGTCTTCGTCGTGGCTGGCGATCAGGAGCAGGTCGACAAGGTGCTGTCGATCCAGGACAGGCTGCCGGCGATCCGCCACATGATGTATCTCGACCCTCAGGGCCTGCGGAAATACGACCACACCTGCCTGCACGCGCTGTCCGACATCGTGGCCGAGGGGCGCGTCGCCCACGAGCGATTCGAGAAGCAGCTCGAGGCGCGCGCGGCCGACCAGGGCCCCGACAGCACCTGCGTCATGCTCTATACCTCGGGCACCACCGGCAAGCCCAAGGGCGTGGTCCTGTCCAACCGCAACATCGTCGAAACCTCGAAGAACTCCGCCGAGTTCGATCACCTGCGCCCCGGAGACGAGGTGCTGGCCTACCTGCCGATGGCCTGGGTGGGCGATTTCATCTTCTCGATCGGACAGGCGATGTGGACGGGTTTCTGCGTCAACTGTCCCGAGAGCCCGGACACGATGATGACCGACCTGCGCGAGATCGGTCCGACCTACTATTTCGCCCCGCCGCGGGTGTTCGAGACGCAGCTCACCAACGTAATGATCCGGATGGAGGATGCCGGGCGCCTCAAGCGGTGGCTGTTCAGACGATTCATGGCGGTGGCCGACCGCGTGGGCCCCGCCATCCTCGACGGCAAGCGCGTGAGCGCGACCGACCGGGCACTCTACGCCCTCGGCGAGGTCCTCGTCTACGGCCCGCTCAAGAACGCGCTCGGCTTCACCCGCGTCCGGGTGGGCTATACCGCGGGCGAGGCGATCGGGCCGGAAATCTTCGATTTCTACCGCGCGCTCGGCATCAACCTCAAGCAGCTCTACGGCCAGACCGAGGCAAGCGTCTTCATCACCCAGCAGCCCGACCACGAGGTGCGGCCCGACACGGTGGGCGTGCCCTCGCCCGGCGTCGAGATCCGCATCGACGAGTCGGGCGAGATCTACTACCGCTCGCCCGGTGTCTTCGAGGCCTACTACAAGAACCCCGAGAGCACGGCCAAGACGAAGGATCCCGAGGGCTGGGTCGCCACCGGCGACGCGGGTTTCATCGAGGAAGGCACCGGCCACCTGCGGATCATCGACCGCGCCAAGGACGTGGGGAAGATGGCCGGCGGCGCGCTGTTCGCGCCCAAATACGTCGAGAACAAGCTCAAGTTCTACCCCAACATCCTCGAGGCCGTGGTCTTCGGCGCGGGCCGCGAGATGTGCTGCGCCTTCATCAACATCGACCTGACGGCGGTGGGCAACTGGGCCGAGCGCAACAACATCGCCTACTCCAGTTACCAGGAACTCGCCGGCCACCCCCAGGTGCTCGACACCGTGCAACGCCATGTCGAGGAGGTGAACCGCAGCGTCGCGGAAGACGAGATGCTGTCGGGCTGCCAGATCCACCGCTTTCTCGTCCTCCACAAGGAGCTCGACGCCGACGACGGCGAGCTGACCCGCACCCGCAAGGTGCGCCGCGCGGTGATCGGCGAGAAATTCGCCGACCTCGTCGACGCGCTCTACGGCAGCGCGACCGAGATCTCGACCGAGACGGAGGTGACCTACGAGGACGGGCGCAAGGGGTCGATCAGGGCCACGCTCGAAATCCGCGACGCGACGGTCGTGCCGGTCGCGCCCAGGGCGATGGCGGCGGAATGAGGAGCAGGGACGCTTTACCGCCTGGCCGGGCGTCATCCTCGCCGGGCCGAGCAGCGGCGGGAAGGGCGCGAGGCGGCGGCGTCTCCGTGAGCAGCGAGGCCCTGGCATGAGCGCCGCCTCGCCCGCGCTGCAGGGCGCCGCGCTTGCGCTCTTCGGGCTTGCGCTTGCCGCCATGATCGGGCGCACGGCCCGGCGCGCCTGGGTTCCGGGCCTGTCCGGGGCCGTCACCGGAGGCTGCGGCATCGGGGCCGTGCATCTCGCAGGCTACGGCGACATCGGGTTGCTGCCCCTCGCGGGTGTTCTCGTGGTCTACGGGGCGCTGGTCGGCGGCGTGACGCTTCTGGCGGGAGGGGGACGGGAATGAGCGATCCGGCAGTGAGCCGCGAAGTCCTGGACGCGGCGATCCACGAGAGCGGCCACGGCGCCGCGGCAGAGGAGCACGTCACCGAGGACGGCCGCACCATCGGCGGCGTCCTGATGGAGATGCGGGGCATCACCCTGCGCTTCGGCGGCGTGGTCGCGATCAACGACATCTCGTTCGACATCCGCGAGGGCGAGATCCGCGCGATCATCGGCCCGAACGGCGCCGGCAAGTCGTCGATGCTCAACATCATCTCGGGCTTCTACACGCCCTCCGACGGCGAGGTCTGGTACAAGGGCGCCAGGCGCCCGCAGATGAAGCCCTACGAGGTCGCCCGCATGGGCGTGGCGCGCACCTTCCAGAACATCGCCCTGTTCGAGGGGATGACCGTGCTCGACAACGTCATGACCGGGCGCCTTACCCACATGCGCGCGACCGTGCTCGAGCAGGCGCTCTGGTGGGGCCGGGCCGAGCGCGAGGAGATCGAGAACCGCGAGAAGGTCGAGCGGGTGATCGACTTTCTCGAGATTCAGAACATCCGAAAGACGCCGGTGGGCCGCCTGCCCTACGGCCTGAAGAAGCGGGTCGAGCTGGCGCGGGCGCTGGCGGCCGAACCCTCGCTCCTGCTGCTCGATGAGCCGATGGCGGGAATGAACGTCGAGGAGAAGGAGGACATGTCGCGCTTCATCCTCGACGTGAACGACGAGTTCGGCACCACGATCTGCCTGATCGAGCATGACATGGGCGTGGTGATGGACATCTCCGACCGCGTGGTCGTGATGGATTACGGCAAGAAGATCGGCGACGGCACGCCGGGCGAGGTGCGCGGCGACCAGGCGGTGATCGACGCCTATCTGGGGGTGCCCCATGAGTGATCGGACATGTCGGCTCCGCGCAGGCAGGATGACGGCCCCGCCCCGGCCCTCGGGCGTGCTCCCGGCGGGCGAGTTCCACGCACCGCAATCGCAAGGGGCCGACACCACGAAGAGCGCGTCACACGTCTCTCTCCGCCGGGGCGCGCCTCCGCCCCTTCTTCTTGCGTCAAGTATCCCGGGGGGTGCGGGGGGCTGGCCCCCCGCTGCCGCCCTCGACAGCGGAGCGCCCCGATGGACCTGCTGAACCGGATCTTCCTCGAGCCCTGGGGCGAGATGGCCGCGGCGCCCGACTTCTTTCTGCAGGTCGTGTGGGAGGGGTTGGTCTCGGGCACGCTCTACGCGCTGATCGCGCTCGGCTTCGTGCTGATCTTCCGCTCGTCGCGCATCTTCAACTTCGCGCAGGGCATCATGGTGGTGTTCGCCGCGCTCACCCTCGTCGGCCTGCACGAGATGGGGCTGCCGGCCTGGGTCGCGGTGGCCGGCACGCTTGGCGTGATGTTCGCGCTGGCCTGGACGGTCGAGCGCGTGGTGCTGCGGCCGCTGGTGGGGCAGCCCGACATCATCCTGTTCATGGCGACGATAGGGCTGACGCTGTTCCTGATCGGCTTCGGCGAGACGATCTTCGGCGGCGAGAACCGTCAGATGATCACGCGCGAACTGGGCATCCCCACCGGCGATTTCGTGCTCGAGCCCGGCGGCGGACTGCTGATCCTGCAACAGATCGACGTCACGGCGGTCTCGGTGGCGGGGCTGCTGGTTCTGGCGCTCCTCGCCTTCCTCAACTTCACGCGGATGGGCCGCGCGGTGCGGGCGCTCGGCGACGACCACCAGGCGGCCCTGTCGGTCGGGATTTCGCTCCAGACGATCTGGGTGCTGGTCTGGTTCATCGCCGGGATCATCGCGCTCGTCACCGGTATCGCCTGGGGCAGCCGGGCAGGCGTGTCCTTCGCGCTCGAGGTCATCGCCTACAAGGCTCTGCCGGTGCTGATGCTCGGCGGCCTGGAGAGCATCACCGGCGCCATCGTCGGCGGGCTGCTGATCGGGGTGCTCGAGAAGATCTTCGAAATCTACTGGGGCGCGCCGCTGATGGGCGGAGGAACCGAGACGTGGTTCGCCTTCGTGCTGGCGCTCATCGTGCTGCTGTTCCGGCCGCAGGGCCTGTTCGGCGAGCGCATCATCGAGCGGGTGTAGGCGTGGCGGTCGAGGGCGACTGGGACGACGTGTTCGCGCGGGCCGCGCCGGGCGTGGCCCGGACGGCAGCGACGGTGCGCGCGCTGGTCCGGGAGCGGCACCCGGAGGCGGTGGAGATCGCACGGCCCGGCGAGCGCACCGTCTCGTTCGGCTTCGGCGCGCGCAAGATGTCGGACGCCTACGCCTACGTGATGCCGAACACGGCGCATCTGAACCTCGGCTTCTTCCACGGGGCGGGCCTGCCCGACCCCGAGGGGCTGCTCGAGGGCACGGGCAAGGCGCTGCGCCACGTCAAGCTGCGCGCGGCGGACGAGGCCGCGCGGCCCGCCGTGGTCGCGCTGATCGACGCGGCGCGGCAGGAACGACAGGCCGCGCTGGGCGCGGCATAGGGGGAGGGGGCAATGCTCTACCGCACCGCAGGACAGTTCAAGACGAGCTATCGCGCCGATCAGGCGTTGTTCCCCGTACGGCAGGACGCATTCTTGCTGGGCATCATCCTGCTGCTCGCCTGGGTCGTCTTTCCGCTCACGGCGAACGAGTTCGCCTTCCAGACGCTGCTGATACCGATCCTGATATACGCGCTCGCGGCGCTGGGCCTCAACATCCTGACGGGATACGCCGGCCAGCTCAGCCTCGGCACCGGCGCGTTCATGGGCGTGGGCGCCTATGCCTGCTACAAGCTCGTCACGATCTTCCCGTGGATGAACCCCATCGTGGCGATCCTGCTGTCGGGCATCTTCAGCGCGGGCATTGGGGTGGCGTTCGGCATCCCCAGCCTGCGGATCAAGGGCTTCTACCTCGCCATCGCCACGCTGGCCGCGCAGTTCTTCCTCGTCTGGCTGTTCGAGAAATGGCCCTGGCTCTACAATTACAACGCCTCGGGCGCGATCCAGGTGCCGAATCTCGACGTCGGGCCGGTCGTCGTGGCCGGACCGCTCGCCACGTCGATCACGCAATACTACGTCGTGCTCGCCATCGTGACGCTGCTGACGCTCGTCTGCATCAATCTCACCCGCGGCAAGCTCGGACGGATGTGGAAGGCCACCCGCGACATGGACATCGCGGCAGAACTCATCGGGATCAACCTGATGACCTCCAAGCTGCTCGCCTTCGCCATCTCCTCCTACATCGTGGGCGTCGCGGGCGCGCTCTTCGTCTTCCTGTGGCGGGGGGCGGCCGAGCCGAACCTGTTCGACATCGCGCTCAGCTTCCAGATCCTGTTCATCGCGATCATCGGGGGTCTCGGCTCGATCCTCGGCAACTACCTCGGCGCGATCCTGATCGTCGGCCTGCCGGTGGTGCTCAACTCGGTGCCCGCTCTCGTCGGCCTCGACATCAAGTCGGCGACGATCGAGCACATCAACGTCATGATCATCGGCGCGCTGATCATCTTCTTCCTGATCATCGAGCCGCACGGCCTCGCCCGGCTGTGGGGCCTCATCCGCGAGAAACTGCTGGTCTGGCCCTTCCCGCACTGACGCGGGCCGCGGGGCAACCGAACGACGCGCCCGGCACGGGCGCGCAACCCAAGGGAGGGACGACATGCACCACTTCACCAAACTGGCGCTCGCGGCGGCGCTCGCGGCTGGCACGGCCGGCGCGGCCGTCGCGCAGGAGATCTACGCCCCGAACCTCAGCTACCGCACGGGGCCCTTCGCCTCGACCGGCATTCCGCTGATGGACGGACAGGCCGACTACATGGCCCTGCTCAACGAGCGCGACGGCGGCATCGGCGGCGTGCCGATCGACTTCGACGAGTGCGAGACCGGCTATTCCACCGAGAAGGGGGTGGAGTGCTACGAGCGCACCAAGGCCGACGCGGTGGTCACGCAGCCCTGGTCGACGGGCATCACCCTGCAGGTGCTGCCGCAGACCAACCAGGACCGGATCCCGATCCTCGCGCCCGGCTACGGCTTCTCGCCGATGCAGGACGGGCGCGTGTTCCAGTGGGCGTTCAACCCGCCGGCCTCCTACTGGGAGGGTCACTCGATGATCGCGCAGGAGATCGCCGACGGCGACCTCGCCACCCTCTCGGGCAAGAAGATCGCCTACCTGCATCTCGACCATCCCTTCGGCAAGGAGCCGCTGCCGCTGTGGCAGGACATGGCCGAGCAGCACGGCTTCGAGGTGCTGCCGATCCCTGTGGGCCTGAGCCAGATGCAGGACCAGTCGTCGCAATGGCTGCAGATCCGGCGCGAGCGGCCCGACTTCGTGGTGATGCAGGGCTGGGGCGCGATGAACGCCGCCGCACTGCAGGAAGCCGCCAAGACACGCTATCCGATGGACCAGTTCGTGGGCATCTGGTGGGCCGGGCAGGACGCCGACCTGAAGCTTCTGGGCGAGGAGGGTGCGGGATACCGCTCGATCTCGTGGTCGATGCCGCAGCCCGACGCGCCGATCATGGCCGAGCTCGAGGAGCACGTCCATTCCAAGGGCCTCTCCGATGCCGAGAACGTCGACGGCGTGTTCTACCAGCGCGGCCTCGTGATCTCGATGATCCTTGCCGAAGGCATCCGCACGGCACAGGAGATCCACGGGGTCGCCGAAATCGACGGGCCGATGCTGCGCGACGGGCTGGAGAACCTCGACATCACCGAGGAGCGACTCGCCGAGCTCGGCATGACGGGCATGGTGCCGCCCTTCTCGACCTCGTGCGCCAATCACACCGGCTCGGCCGGCGCATGGATGCTGCGCTGGGACGGCGAGAAATTCGTGCAGGACAGCGACCTGCTCTCGGCCGACCAGGAGCTGATCGCGCCGCTCGTCGAGGCCCGCGCGATGGAATACGCCGAGGAGAACGCGCCCTGGCCGGTGAACGAGGACTGCCAGCCCGAGAGCTGAGCGTGCCTGCCCGGCGGCGGCGCGGGCGTCGCCGCCGGAGTTTCGAGTATTTTTGCCAAGATGATGGGGCGGGCCGCGCCTCACCCTGATCCGGGCAGGTGGTTCGACCGAAGGCCGACGGGCGGGGCGGCCGCGATGGAGGAGCGATGATGCTTGATACCGAGCCCACCCATATCGGGGCAGAGGCGCCCGAGGAGGTTCTGGGCACCGAGGTGCTGCTCGACGTCAACAACATCGAGGTGATCTACAACCACGTGATCCTCGTGCTGAAGGGCGTCTCGCTGCATGTGCCCAAGGGTGGCATCATCGCGCTGCTGGGCGGCAACGGGGCCGGAAAGACGACGACGCTCAAGGCGATCTCGAACCTGCTGCATTCCGAGCGGGGCGAGGTGACCAAGGGCACCATCCGCTACCAGGGCGAGAACGTCGCCCACATGGATCCCTCGGCGCTGGTGCGGCGCGGCGTGATCCAGGTGATGGAGGGGCGCCACTGCTTCGCGCACCTGACGATCGAGGAGAACCTTCTGACCGGCGCCTACACTCGCGGCGACGGGACGGGCGCAATCGAGGCCGATCTGGAGATGGTCTATTCCTACTTCCCGCGGCTGAAGGAGCGGCGGCGGGCTCAGGCCGGCTATACCTCGGGAGGCGAGCAGCAGATGTGCGCCATCGGTCGCGCCCTGATGAGCCGGCCGGAGACGGTGCTGCTCGACGAGCCGTCGATGGGCCTGGCGCCGCAACTGGTGGAGCAGATCTTCGAGATCGTGAAGTCGGTCAACGACAACGAGGGCGTCTCCTTCCTGCTGGCCGAGCAGAACACCAACGTGGCCCTGCGCTACGCCCATTACGGCTACATCCTCGAGTCGGGCCGCGTGGTGATGGACGGCGAGGCCAAAGCCCTGCGCGAGAACCCCGACGTCAAGGAATTCTATCTCGGCATGTCCGACCAGGGGCGGCGCAGCTACCGCGACGTCCGCTCCTACCGGCGGCGGAAGCGCTGGCTGAGCTGACGCGGTGCGCCTCTTCCTCGGCCTGCCGGTGCCCGGGGCACTGATCCCGCCGCTTCTGACGGTGCAGGAGGCGGTGCCGCTGGGCCGCGCCGTAGACGAGGACAACCTGCACCTGACGCTGGTCTTTCTGGGCGAGGTCGACCCGGCCGGCGCGGAAGAGCTGCACGAGGCGCTCGACGGGCGGCGGCTGCCGCGTCCGCTGCTCGCCTTCGACGGGCTCTCCACCTACGGCGGCGACCGGGCGAAGCTGCTGGCAATGGAGATCCGCCCCGATCCGGCGCTGACCGAGCTGCAGGCGGCCTGCGCGCGGGCGTCGCGGGCGGCCGGCCTCGCGCTGGAGCGGCGGCGGTTCCGGCCGCACATCACCCTGATCCGCTTCGGCGCGGGACTGGCTCCGCACCGCCAGCCCGAGCTCGACCGGGCGCTGACGCATGTGGGCACGCCGGTGGGCGCGGCCGGGGCGGAGCGGCTGGTGCTCTACCGCTCGCATCTGGGCGAGGGCGGCGCCGACTACGAGGAACTCGCCACCTATCCGCTGCTCTGACCGGGAACCGGGCCGCATCCGGGCGGTTTCTCGAGCGGAGGGGGTCCGAGATGGGGAGGCGACATGGCCGATGATCTGATCGACGTGCTGATCGACGAGCAGGGCCAGCTCTATTCCGAGGAGATGGGCGCCCATCCCGGGCGCGACACACCGCAGGAGCTGTTTCACTGGCTGGTGGGGGCGATCATGCTGTCGGCCCGCATCTCGGCCTCCAACGCCGTGCAGGCTGCCCGCGCGCTGCGCGAGGCCGGCCTGCACAGGATCGACGCGATCCGAGAGGCCGACCGTGCGGAGCTGGTGCGCGTGCTCAACGAGAACGGCTACGCCCGCTTCGACGAGTCGACCGCCGATTACATCCGTGAGACGGCCGCCTGGGTGAACGAGGAATATGGCGGCGTGCGTATTCCACGGCATCCGACCGCCTGTTCCACGAACATCCGACCACCCGTTCC
>OFET01000168.1_pt1 | contig 81850 bp, 86 predicted proteins | sample 1521211 | NCBI WGS metagenome assembly OFET01 (sample SAMN03766358, study PRJEB24113) | microbial mat metagenome | isolation source: enrichment culture HLUCC-A from microbial mat sample contains cyanobacterium...
CTCAATCCGGGAGCCCCGCAAAGGCAGGCGTCGAAACGCTTCAGAACGGCAGGGCTGCATGAGCGCTCCGCACGCCGCGCGGATGCGAAGCATCGCCGCGGTCATGGCGGTTCTCCTTTGGCCGGGGCTCGCTTTGGGGCAGGCGCGCATCCTTTCGGGCGAACACGAGGATTTCTCACGCCTCGCGGTGATTCTACCCACGCAGACGGAGTGGCGCGCCGAGCCGGTCGCGGATGGCTGGCGCGTCAGCTTCGAACCCCAGGTCGGACCGATCGACCTTGGCCGCGTGTTCGACCTGATACCGCGAGACCGTATCGAAGCGGTCCGACAGGATGGGGCGGATGGAAGCCTGTTCATCTCCAGCACCTGCGATTGCCATCTCGACGCCTTCGACGCGGGCCCGCGCGTCGTCGCCCTCGACGTCAAGGACGGCCCGGACCCCGACGGTGTCGACGCGTGGCGGCCTGCCGCGCCCCCCCCGGCCTCTTCGCCCGGAACGTCGGGCGTGTCCGGCCCCTCGGCGCTGCCCCCGGGCCTGACCATCCGATCGACGGCGACGCCGGTAGAGCCCCCGCCGACCGCCCCGCCCCCGGCACCCGCGACCGTTTCGCCGACGGGGATCCGCTCCGCACCCCGGCCGCAGCTGTCCTCCGACCTAGCGGTCGAGGCCCTCGATCGCGCGATCGCCGAGGCGAGCCTCGAAGCATCTCTGCGCGAGGACATGCGCCGGGCCGCAGAGGCTGGCCTCGTGGATCTCGCCGAGGATCGGCCGCCAGAGTCGGCAGCGACCGTGCCCGCCCCCGTGGCAGAGCCCCGAGCGGAGGCGGACGCGATAACGCACGACAATGCGGCGGCGCCCGTCCCGGAGGACGCGATGGATGCCGGGCGCACGGACGCGCCACGCGCAGGTCCGGAGAGAAACATCTCGCTGCGCACCTCGCTCGACCCCGTGCGACCCGATGACGGGGCCGCCGCGGGGCTCAATCCGTGCCCGCCGGCTGATCGTTTCGCCTTCTTCGACAGACATGGCTCGTCCGACGAACTGCTTGCCAGTCTTCGCGAATTGCGCGCCGCCATCGTGGACGAGGCCGGGGCGCTCGATCCTGCCGGCGCACGCCGCCTGACCGAAGCCTGGCTGGCTCTCGGTTTCGGCGCCGAGGCGGCCGCGCTGGCCGAAGAAAGCCCCCTTCCGGCGCCGCTGCCCCAGACCTACGACAGCCTCGCGCGCATCCTCGACTTCGGCCGAGACGAGGCTCCCGTCGTCTGGTGGGGGATGCAGCGTTGCCCGTCTGCTGCGGCGCTCTGGGCATTCCTTGGCCATACGCCCGAGCCCGGCGCACCGCCGACCGATTCCGGCGCGCTGCAGCGGGCGTTCTTCGCCTTGCCCGCCCATCTGCGGCTGCAGATCGGGCCCGATCTCGCCACACTTCTCCGTCTGCGCGGCCTGCCCGCCGCCGCCGCCGCCATCGACGGCAACCTGGCGGTCCTGAACGCACCCGATGCGCGCGCTCAGGACACCGGTTCCGACGACCCGGACGAGGACGGGGCGTCCGACAGCGTCGCCCCCCCCGAGATCGTGCCGGGCCAGTCGCAGGCGCGGGTCGACGCGCTGCTGGACGACGCGCGCCGACGGCTCGAGCGCAACCGCCTGCCCGCCCAGGACGACCTCGTCGTCGCCGAGGCGCTCGCCCGGGAACATGCCGGAACCGAGCGGGGCGACCGCCTCGAGGGGCTGGTGGGTCTGCGCCTGCTGGCCGATGGCGACCTCGACGCCGCGGCGGAGATCCTGCTCCGCCGCGGCCGGCCGGAGGACCCCGGCTGGCGTGCCGCGCTGCGCGGCGCGGCTGCGGCCACGATCGCGGCCATGACCGATTCCGATCTGCTGACTCTCGCCCTGCATCCATCGGCCACCGGACTGATGCAAAAGCTCACCGCATCGCAGGCGGCCGATGTCGCCGATCGCCTCACCACGCTGGGTTTCCCTGCGCTCGGCCTCGCGGCGCTGGAGAACACGGAAATCACGCCGGGTTCCCCCGCGGAGCGCGCGCGGGCGCGGGCGACGCTCGCCTCCGGCGACGCCGCGCGGGCGCTCGCCCTCGTCGCCGGGCAGGACACCCCCGAGGCGGCACGCCTGCGCGGCGCCGCGCTCGCGCAACTGGGCAGCCACGCGCTCGCCGCGGCCGCCTTCGCGGCAGCGGAAGAGCCCGAGCGTGCCGCACGCGAGGCTTGGCTGTCGGGCGACCCCGATGCGATCACGCGCTACGGCAATCAGGACCAGCGCGACCTCGCCGCGGCCATCCTGCCGCCTCGCGCTCCGCCCGACGACGATGCCGCCGACACCGCCGCGTCGGCCGTCACCTCCGAGGCCTCCTCCGCGACCGAGCCGGGCGGCACGGCACCCGCCGCGGACACCATCGCGGCCGGTGCGGCGGACCCACGCCAACCCCTCGACAGCGGCACTGCGGGAGCATCGCTCGCGGCCTCCCCGCCCCAGCCTCGCGCACTACCCGATGTGGAGCCACCCTCCCTTTCTGCCGCCCGCTCTCTCGTCGATGACGCCACTTCCCTGCGGCAGTCGCTGGAGCGACTGCTGGACGCGAGCGAGACCGATCTCTGAGACATCGATGCGCGTGAACAAGCCGATGCGAAGACCGCCGCGTCCGCCCCGCGAAAACTGTTGGTTAAGGCAAATGCCCTAACCGGAACAGGCAGCCACCAGAACGGTGCAACCATGTCGACTTCTCCAGTCCGCCCCGCCAAAACGCGGGGTGCAGCCCACGAGCCCGGCGCTCGACCTGCCTCGCGTGTCGACGGCGATGCCGAGACGACCGTCCGGCGCGCGGCGACCGGCCGTGCGCGTTGGGCCGCTATCGCGGCAGGCCTGCTCGGTGTGGTCTCGCACGCCAGCGCCTCGGAGGTCGTCCGCCCGATCGCGGCAGAGGCCGACGCCGCCACCCTGTGCGAGGACTGGGCCGCCGTCGCGGCCGCCGAGCACGCGGTGCCCGAGCGCCTCATGCGCGCCATCGCCCGCGTCGAGACCGGCCGCCAGAGCCGGGGGACCGTGCGCGCCTGGCCCTGGGCCGTGAATGTCGAGGGCGAGGGCCACTGGTTCGCCACCCGGCAGGAGGCGCTGGACTACGCCGGGGCGCGGCTTGGCGCCGGCGCCACGCAGGTTGATATCGGCTGCTTCCAGCTCAATGTCGGCTGGCACGCGCGCGCCTTTTCCGGGCTCGACCAGATGATCGATCCGGCGCGCAACGCCCGTTATGCCGCCCGCTTCCTCGCCGCTCTCCACGACGAGTTCGGCGACTGGGCGCAAGCCGCCGCCGCCTACCATTCGCGGACGCCGGAGCACGGCCGCGCCTACGTGGCCCGGCTCGCCGCGATGGTCGAGACAATGCCGGAGCGTGCCGGCGAAGCCGGCGCTGCACGGGTCGGTGCGTTCCTGACTCCCGCCGCGCCTTCCATCGGCACTAGCACTGCGCGTCCGCTCGCCGCGACGCAGCCGCCGCGGCTCGGCAGCCTCGTGCCCCTCGGCGGCCCCGCGGCCGGGCCGAGGGCATCGGTCGGGGCGGCACGATGACCGGGCTGGAATTCGGGGCGCTCTTCCGCCCGCCCGTCCTGCTGGCGATCGCGCTCATGGCGATCATCGTCATGATGATCCTGCCCGTGCCCGCCTGGGTGCTCGACATCGGCCTCGCCCTGTCTTTCTCGCTGGCGATCCTGATGTTCACCGTCACGCTGTTCATCGAGCGTCCGCTGGATTTCTCCGCCTTCCCGACGGTGCTGCTGGCCTCTCTGATGCTGCGCCTGTCGCTCAACGTCTCGTCGACCAAGCTGATCATCGGCGAGGGGCACACCGGCACCGACGCGGCAGGCGGCGTGATCGAGGGCTTCGCCAACTTCGTGATGGGCGGCTCGACGGTGCTGGGCCTCGTCATCTTCTGCGTCCTGCTGATCGTGAACTTCATCGTGATCACCAAGGGCGCCGCGCGTATGGCCGAGGTTGGTGCGCGCTTCGCCCTCGACGGGATGCCAGGCAAGCAGCTCGCCATCGACAGCGACATGTCGGCCGGCGCCATCGATCACGCCGAGGCGAAGGAGCGGCGCGAGCGCGAACAGGCCGAGACCAACTTCTTCGGCTCGCTCGACGGCGCCTCGAAATTCGTCAAGGGCGACGCCATCGCGGGGCTGCTCATCACCCTGCTCAACCTCGTCGTCGGGCTGACCGTCGGACTGGCGATGCACGACATGCCGATCGGCCTGGCCTTCCAGACCTACGCGATCCTCACGGTGGGAGACGGCCTCGTCACGCAGATCCCCGCCGTTATCATCTCGATCGCCTCGGCGCTGCTGCTCGCCCGCGGCGGCGCAACCGGCGCGACCGACCTCGCCCTCGCCACCCAGCTCGGCCGCCACCCCGCAGCGCTCTTCGCCGTGGGCGTGCTGATGGCTCTCTTCGCGCTGGTGCCCGGCCTGCCCTTCCTGCCGTTCATTCTCGGTGCGCTCGCGCTGATCGCGATCGGCCTGCGCGCCCAGGCCCGCCGGCGCCGGGAAGAGGCCGAGGCCGCCGCCGGGCAAGTCGTCGAGGCGCCCGCCCGGGCCGAGCCGTCGATCGGCGACATGCTCGATCTCGACGAGATCCACGTCGAATTCGCGCCCGACCTCGTGTCGATGGTGCTCGATCCGGCGACCGGGCTCGATGCGCGCATCTCGAACATGCGCAACCACGTCGCCCAGACCTACGGCCTGATCCTGCCCGAGATCCGCCTGACCGACAACGCGACCCTGCCGCCGGGCACCTACGCGATCCGCATCCAGGGCGTGGTGCAGGCGCGCGACCGGCTTCGGCCCGAGGGATTTCTTGCGCTCAAGCCCGACACTGCGGGCGCCCTGCCGCCGGGCGAAGACGTGTCGGAGCCCGTCTACGGCGCGCCCGCGCGCTGGATCGGCGCCGAAGACCGGGAGCGCACCGCGCTCGACGGCGCGACCGTGGTCACCCCGGCCGAGGTGCTGGCCACCCACCTCCTCGAGGTCATCAAGCGCAACTTCCCCCGCCTGATGACGCTCAAGGCCCTGCGCCGCCTGCTCGCCGCGCTGACCGAGGTCTCAGACCACGCCCGCGCCGAGGCGAACCGCAAGATGATCGACGAACTGGTGCCCGACAAGGTGCCGGTCGACCTGCTGCTGTCGGTTCTGCGCCTGCTGCTCGAGGAGCGGGTGTCGATCCGAAACCTGCCGCTCATCCTCGAGGCGATCTCGGAGGCCCGCGGCAGCTACGGCACGCCCGAGGCGATCTGCGAGCATGTCCGCCAGCGGCTTGGCTTCCAGCTCGTGGCCGAGCTGCGGCGCGACGACGGCACCGTGCCCCTCATACAGCTCGCCCCCGAATGGGAAGAGCGGTTCCAGCGCTACCAGGTCGATGGCGCAGGCGGCGGCGATGTGGCGCTGCCGCCCGACGAATTCACCCGCCTCGTCAACGGCATCGCCGAGCGGCTGTCGCACGCCGCCGACAGCGGCACCTTTCCCGCCCTCGTGACCTCGATGCGACGGCGGCGGTTCCTGACGACGCTCGTCGCCGCCAAGGGCCTGTCGGCGCCGGTGCTGTCGTTCGAGGAGATCGGACTCGACGCGCGGCCCGCGATGGTTGGCCAGGTGCCGGCGTGACCGAGCTGATCTCGGCCGCGACCCTGATATGGGAGGGGGCGCTGGCCGGCGGCCTCGCCGTGTTCCTGCGGATCGGGGCGGCCATGGCCGTGCTGCCCGGCTTCGGCGAGCAGACGCTGTCGGTGCGCATCCGCCTCGCCGCGACGCTGGCCCTCACCCTGCTGGTCGCGCCCGCCGTGGCCGGCGCAATGTCCCCGCCCGCCTGGGGCGAGTTCGCCCGCCTGCTCGGCACCGAGACGGCGATCGGACTCGCCTTCGGACTGATGCTGCGCCTGCTGATCCACGCCCTGCAGATCGCCGGAACCATAGCCGCGCAATCGACGTCGCTCGCCCAGCTCTTCGGCGGCGCCGCGGTCGAACCCCTGCCCGCCATCGGCCACCTGCTCGTGGTGAGCGGCCTCGCGCTCGCGGCGATGACCGACCTGCATCTGCGCCTGGCCGAGGCGCTGATCCTGACCTACCAGCTCTTTCCCGCCGGCACTCCGCTCGCCTCGGGCGACCTCGCGCAGCTGGGCATCGGCCACGTCGCGCGGGCCTTCTCGCTGGCATTCAGCCTTGCCGCGCCCTTCGTGCTCGCCGCCTTCGTCTACAACCTCGCGCTCGGGGCGATCAATCGTGCCATGCCGCAGCTCATGGTGGCCTTCGTCGGCGCGCCCGCGATCACCGGCGCCGCCCTCGCCCTGCTCGCGCTCACCGCTCCCCTGATGCTCGAGGTCTGGCTCACGGCCCTGCATGCCACGCTCGACCGGCCATTCGCCACCCCCTGAGAGGCGCCTGAGATGGCCGAAGAGAAGAGCGAGGAAAGCAAGATCCACGAGCCGACGCCGCGGCGGCTCGACGAACTGCGGCGCAAGGGCGAGATCCCTCGCTCGGCCGACCTCGCCACGGCGATCGGCTATGCCGGCATCCTGCTCGCGCTGGTGGCGGCGGGCGGCATGATCGTCGATCGGCTCGGCGCACTCGCCACCGCGCTGATCGCCCGGCCCGAGCGGATCGCGCCGCTGCTGTTCGACGGGCATGGCTCGGCGGCGCAGGGTGCGCTGCTCGGGGCGACCGGGCTGGCGCTCGCGCCGATCTGGGCGGCGCCGACGGCGCTGGTCGTGCTGGCGCTTCTCGCGCAGCGGGCGCTCATCTTCACGCCCGACAAGCTCCAGCCCAAGATCTCGCGCATCTCGCCCTTGCAGAACGCCAGGAACAAGTTCGGCCTGTCGGGGCTCGTGGAGTTCCTCAAGAGCTTCGTCAAGCTCTTGGTCTACTCGGGCGCCCTGGCCCTCTACATCGCGAGCGCGCTCGACGAACTGGTGCTCTCGGCGACGCTCGACCCGCGTCAGGTGGCTCTGCTGCTCGGACGGCTCGGAGTCGAGTTTCTCGCCATCGTCGTCGGGATCATGCTGGTGATCGGGGCGCTCGACCTCGTTTGGCAGCATGTGGAACATCGCCGGAAAAATCGCATGAGCCACAAGGAGCTGCGCGACGAGGTCAAGGAGTCCGAGGGCGACCCCTACCTCAAGGAGCGGCGCCGGCAGAAAGGCATGACGATCGCGCAGAACGCGATGCTGGCCGATGTCGGGCAGGCCTCGGTGGTGGTGGTGAACCCCACCCACTACGCCGTCGCGCTGAAGTGGAGCCGGATGCAGGAGGGCGCGCCGGTCTGCGTGGCCAAGGGCGTCGATCAGGTGGCGCTGCGGATCCGCGAGGTGGCCGAGGCGGCGGGTGTGCCCATCCGTCACGATCCGCCGACGGCACGGGCCCTGCACGCGACAATCGAGATTGGCGAAGAGATCGGGCCCGAGCTCTACGCCCAGGTCGCCGCCGCGATCCGCTTTTCGGAGGAGGTGCGCGCGCGGGCGCGCCGGTCGGTGCTGTGAGCCGGGCGGCGCGGCGGAAGGCGCAGCTCGAGCGGCTGGAACGGTTGGCAGACCTGCAGGCGCGGGCCGCCCGGCAGCGGCTCGCCGCCGCCCAGCGCGCGGAAGCCGAGACGCGGCAGAGCCTCGGCCGGCTCGAGGGGGGGCGTCTTGCGGCGCTCGCCGCCGGGCCTGCCGACGGCCCGGCCGGGGCACGGGCGGCCGCCGCCTGGCTGCGCTGGGCCGAGCGCGAGCGCCGCCGCCTTCTGACGGAGCAGGCGGCGCGCCGCGCCGAGACGCTGACGGTCCGGCAGGACAGCGCGCGCCTGATCGCGCGCCATTCCGTGCTGGAACGGCTACTTTCGCGCGAAAAGGAGACCCGGCGCTAGGTGTCCTGCCGGGCGATGTCGGTGATGAGCACGTCGAAGAGATCGGCCCCGAGCACGGGGCGTGCGGCCTCCCACAGGGTGCGGCGCAGGGTGGCCATCTGCGGGCCGGAGGTGAAGACGCCGTCGAACCCCCCGGCATTGGCGTGATCGAACATCACGCGCAGAAAGGCGTCGCGCAGCTTGGGCTCCCGCGCGAAAACCGTGTCGCGCAGGCCCGCCCGCACCTCGAGCCCCACCGACACGACGACCAGCGCGTCCACGTCGCCCTGACGCAAGATGGGCACGACGAACTGGTTGGTCATGCGGACGAACTCGATCTGCTCGATCGGCGGGCGGTCGCGACCTGGCATCGGCGCCGTGCCCGGCCCCGGCTCTATCGAGGGATCTCCGCCAGCGACCGGATCGGCGCCGGGGCTCTCCTGGCCGGGGTCAGGGTTGCCGGCTTCGCCACCGGATGGCGACTGTGGCGTCGGCTGCAGCCAGAGACCGGCGCCGATACCGGCGCCGGCGCCCGCGAGGCCGAGAACGAGGGGGAGGATCAGCGCCTTCATCGCGGGCCTCAGAACGGAAGGATGATGTCGCCGATCTGCTGGCCGTAGCGCGGCTGCTGCACGTCGGTGATCTGGCCGCGACCGCCATAGGAGATGCGTGCCTGGGCGATCTTGTCGTAGGTAATCTCGTTGCGGCGCGAGATGTCCTCGGGCCGGACATAGCCGCTGACGATCAGCTCGCGCACCTCGAAGTTCACCCGCACCTCCTGGCGGCCCTCGACCCGAAGCACGCCATTGCGCAGCACCTCGACCACGGTCGCGGCGACGCGCAGCGTCACCTCCTCGCTCCGCTGGACGGAGCCCTCGCCGCCGAAGCGGCTGGAGGAGTCGACCGACACAGCCTCGTCAAGAGTGACGCCCTCGGGCAGACGCTCGTTGGCGCGCTGGGGCAGGCCGAACAGCTGCGGAATCCCCAGCTCCTCGCCCGCGTTGCGCGAGCGCTCGGTCGAGTTATCTATCTGCGCGCTCTCGTCGATCTCGATCACCACGGTGAGGATATCTCCGCGGGCGCGCGCGCGGCGGTCGCCGAGCAGCGAGGTGCGGTCGCGGCTCCAGAGCGAGGCGGCGTCGGCGGGAAGCGCCGGGTCGAGCCGGTCGGGCAGCGACGTGACCGACATCGCCCGTTGCTCCGAGTTGCCCTCGATCGGCGTCAGGCTGGGAGGCTTGCCCACATGGTCGAGCCGTCCGCAGCCGGCAAGCGCGACGCCGCCGAGGCAGCAAAGGGTGAGGGCCCGGGCGAGGGGGCGGCCGGCGAGCGGGCGATTGGCGGTCATGGTCACTCCGTCGTTTGGGGCAAGTCGCCCACGTGCACGCGGCCCTCGGCGTCGAGGATGCCCGTCACAGTGTTGCGCGAGGCGAGGTTGAGAACGCGCACCGCCTCGCCGGCGGCGGCGCGGTCGAGGGCGCGGCCCTCGGTCTCGATGGCCAGCCCGGTGTGGCGGTAGATCAGCGGCACGATCTGGTTGCGGTCGATCAGGGCGGGCGGGCCGAGGTCGGCGGCCCGGATCGGCCGGCCGGCATAGAGCACCACGCGGGTCTCCAGCCCGATCGCATTGGCGGGGTCGGCGAGCGCCCCCGGCACCTTCTCGGGCACCACGGCGAGATGCTCGGGAGCAAGCACCGTGTGACTGCGGATGGTCGCTGCGGCGATCAGGGTCTCTGCCGGAGCGGGCGAAGCGAGCACGGCGAGAAGCAGGAGGGAGGCGAGTCGCATCAGCGGATCTGCGTGGTCGTGCCGAGCATCTGATCGGCGGCGGTGATCACCTTGGCATTGAGCTCGTAGCCGCGCTGCGCCTCGATCAGCTCGGTCAGCTCGCGCACCGCGTCGACCGAACTCTCCTCGAGAAAGCCCTGCCGAAGGGTGCCGAGCCCGTCCTCGCCCGGGTTCGACACGAGCGGCGGGCCCGAGGCGGGGCTTTCGAGGAAGAGATTGTCGCCCATCGCCTCGAGCCCCTTCTCGTTGGAGAAGGTGGCAAGCGTGAACTGGCCAAGCAGCTCGGGCTCGACCTCGTCGGCGAAGAAGGCGTAGATCTCGCCGTCGGCCGAGACCGAGATCGCGCGGGCGTCGTCGGGGATCGTGATGTCGGGTACCACCGGGTAACCCTGCGCGGTCACGATCTGGCCGTCCGGCGAGCGCTTGAGCGCGCCGTCGCGGGTGTAGGCTGGCAGGCCCGAGGGCAGCTCGATCTCGAGGTAGCCGCGACCCTCGATGGCCACGTCGAGCTCGCCGCCGGTGCGGCCGAGCGCGCCCTGGGCGAGCTGCACGCCGACCGCGGAGGCCCGGACGCCGAGGCCGATCTGGACGCCGGTGGGCAGCACCGTGCCGTTGCTGGCGCTGACCGTGCCGGGGCGCACCTCCTGCCGGTAGTGCAGATCGGCAAATTCGGCGCGGCGGGCGTTGTAGCCGGTGGTCGACATGTTCGCGAGGTTGTTGGCGATCGTGTCGACGCGCATCTGCTGCGCGCCCATCCCCGTCGCGGCGATCTTGAGCGATTCCATCGGTATCTCCTCAGCGGGTGAGCGTATCGATCAGTTTGGAGCGGCGGTCGGACTCGCGGTCGAGGAAGGCCTGCCCGAGCTCGTAGGCGCGCTGGACCTCGATCATCCGGGCGATCTCGGTGACGGGATCGACGTTCGACCCCTCGATCCGGCCCTGCAGGATGCGCCCGCCCTCGATCACGGGCTCGGTGCCCTGCTCGGCGCGAAAGAGGGCGCCGGCCTCACGCACAATGTCGGTCGGATCGACGGGGCGCCAGAGCCCGATCTGGGCGATCGGCGCGCCATCGGCCGACATCGTGCCGTCCGGCGCGATGGTGATGACCTCGGCCTCGGGCGGGGCAAAGACGGGAGCGCCGCCGGCATCAAGCAGGGGGTGCCCGTCGGGCGTCACCAGGTCGCCCGCATCGTTCGGCGTGAACGTGCCGGCCCTGGTCAGCCGCTCACCCGTGGGCGTCTGCACGAGGAAGAAGCCCTCGCCCTCGATGGCGAGGTCGAACGTGCCGCCTGTCTGCGTCAGCGCCCCCTGCGAGAGGTCGATCGTGCGGGCGCGGGCAGCGGCCATCGACAGGCTGTCGCCGCCAGGCGTGGCCTTGATGTACTCGGTGAAAAGCACGCCCTCGCGACGGTAGCCCGTGGTCGCGGCGTTGGCGATATTGTTGGCGACGGTGTTCATCTCGCGCATCAGGCCGACCTGACGGGCGAGGGTGACGATCGAGGTGCTCATGGGCCGCCTCCGGCGATCTGGGGCAGGATGTCGGCCTGGAAGTAGCCGGTCAGCGTCTGAGTCATGAACCCCATCGACCCCCAGAAGACGAGAACGATGGCCAGGAGCTTCGGCACGAATGTCAGCGTCATCTCCTGGACAGAGGTCAGCGCCTGGAAGAGGCCGACCGCGAGGCCCGCGATCAGCGCCATCGACAGGATCGGGACGGAGATGATCACCGACACCCACAGGCCGTGGCGCATCGTGTCGTAGAAGACGGCCTCTTCCATGGCTCAGACCGGCATGCGCAGGATTTCCTGGTAGGCCTCGACCACCCGGTCGCGCACGGCGACGGCGGCCTCGACCGCGAGCTCGCTCTGGCTGAGCGCCTCGACCAGGGCGTGCGGGTCGGCCTTGCCCACCAGCGCGTCCTGCGCGGTGCGCTCGGCGGCGCCGAGCGTCTCGGCGAAGTCGCGCGCGGCGGCGGTCGCCGTCTGGCCAAAGCTGCCGGGGGCGAACGGGCCGGCAGCCTGCGGGCCCGGCGACGACGGAGCGGTGAGCGAAGGGCTGGGCGCCGCCGCACCCTGGTAGAGGCGGGCGGCCTGAGTCGCGCGGATGTCCATTCTGGTCTCCTTTATCTGCGCAGCAGCTCGAGCAGGCTCGTCGTCATCTGCCTTGCCTGGTCGAACATCTTGAGGTTGGCCTCGTAGCTTCGCTGGGCCTGCCTCGCGTCGGCGATCTCGACCACGAGATCGACGTTGGACCCCCGGAAATTGCCGCTCTCGTCGGCGAGCGGGTTGCCGGGGTCGTGGATCAGGGGCAGTTCGGACGTGTCGAGGCGCACGCGGCCGGTCTCGACCAGCGCGGGCTCGCCCGTCCGCACCGGCGCCGGCTCGAACGAGACGAGCTTTCGGCGGAAGCCGGGCGTGTCGGCGTTGGCGATATTCTCGGAGACGTGGCGCAGGCGGGTCGATTGCGCCTTCATGCCCGAGGCCGACAGCGCCATGGTGCGCAGCAGATCGCTCATGGCCTTACCTCCGCCCGATGCCGGCGCGCAGAACCGTCATCGCGCTGCGATACACGGCGAGCGCCATGTCGTGGTCGCGCCGGAGTGTGGCGGCGTCCATGATCTCGGTCTCGAGCGAGACGGAATTGCCGTTGGGCGCCTCGCGCGCCCCGGCGACCTCGCGCGCGGCGGGCGTCGGATAGCCGTGGCCGGCACCGAAATGGCCGGCCCGGGTAGCCTGCAGTCCGATACCATCGCCGGAGGCGGCGCGGTGGGCGTATAGCCTCGCAAAATCGGGGATGCCGACGCGCTTGTAACCCGGCGTGTTCACGTTGGCCACGTTCCGGGCGACGGCCTCTTGCCGGGCGGCGGCATGGCGGGCGAGGCCCTGCGCCATGCGGAAGATCTGCAATTCGCCGAACATCGGGTTTCTCCCTCTGTCTTCAACACCGGCTTAAGGCTGATTCCTTTAGAAACGGTGCACCATGGCCAGGAGGGCAGGATGCAGGGCAGAAGTCTGACGGGACTCGCGGCGGAAATCGCCGCGATCAGGCCGGCGCGCGCGGTGGGGCGCGTCACGCGGGCGGGCGGCGGCCTGGTGCACGTGACGGGGCTCGCCGACGCGGCGGCGCTGGGCGACCGGGTGTGCCTCGAGGCACGCGACGGCCCGATTGCGGGCGAGATCGTCGAGATCCGCGCCGACGGGGCCGAGATATTGCCGGAGGGGCCTGGCGAGGGGCTGCGCGTGGGCGACGCAGCGCTGCACCTCGGCCCCGCGCTCGTGGCGCCGCACGACGGCTGGATCGGACGGATCGTCGATGCCGACGGACGCCCGCTCGACGGGCGCTCCCTGCCGCCCGGCGGGACCTCGCGCCCGCTGCGCGGCCTGCCTCCGCCCGCGGTGACGCGGCGTGCCCTCGGGCCGCGGCTGGCCACCGGCACGGCGGTGTTCGACACCATCCTGCCAATCGTGCGGGGCCAGCGCATGGGCCTCTTCGCCGGGGCTGGCGTCGGCAAGTCGCGGCTGCTCGGCGCGCTTGGCCGGCAGATGGAGGCCGACGTGACCGTCATCGCCCTGATCGGCGAGCGCGGTCGCGAGTTGCGCGAGTTCGTCGAGCGCGCGCTCGGGCCCGAGGGAATGGCGCGCGCAGTGATCGTGGTGGCCACGTCGGATCAGCCGCCGCTCGTCCGCCGCCGCGCGCTATGGACGGCGATGGCCGTGGCCGAGCATTTCCGCGACGCGGGGCAGCACGTTCTGTTCCTGGCCGATTCCGTCACCCGGTTCGCGGAGGCGCATCGCGAGATCGCGCTCGCCTCGGGCGAGGGAGCGGCGTTGCGAGGCTATCCGCCCTCTGTGGCGCACGCGATCATGGCGCTGGCCGAGCGGGCGGGGCCCGGCGCCGAGGGCGAGGCGGGCGACATCACGGCGCTCTTCGCCGTTCTGGTTGCAGGCTCTGACATGGACGAGCCCGTGGCCGACATCCTGCGGGGCGTTCTCGACGGCCATGTCGTCCTCGAGCGGGCGATCGCCGAGCGCGGCCGCTTCCCCGCCGTCGACGTTCTGCGCTCGGTCTCGCGCAGCCTGCCCGATTGCGCCACCGACGACGAGAACCGCCTGATCGGCATCGCGCGGCGGCGGCTCGCGGCCTATGAGGACGCAGAATTGATGATCCAGTCAGGGCTCTACACCGCCGGCACCGACGGCGAGACCGATACAGCGGTGGCGACCTGGCCCGCGCTCGACGCGTTCGTGGCCGAACCCTCGCCCGACACGCCCGATGCCGCCTTCCGCCGCCTCGCCGCCTGCCTCGGTCAGCCGGCACCCGGCGGCGCCCCGGCACGCTGTGCGGACAGGACGGGCTAGAAGAACGACACAGGCGAGCCGCCGGAGGCCGACTGCAGGAGCTGAAGAGCGGGGGAGGTCGGGCCGGCGCCTTGCCCGAACCCGCCCGAGATCTGCGCGCGCGCCAGGAAGACCCGCATCAGGTCTTCCTGCTTCCCGGGGTCGGCAAGGTCGGCGAAGCTCGACAGGCCGAACAGGCGCTCACCCCGCTCGCGGAACTCGACGAGCTGGCGGTCCAGGTCGAGCGCGCCGAAAGATTGTGGCAACCCCATCGCCGTCTCGAAGACCTGGCGCAGCGGAGGGTTGCCCATGACCGTCAGCCACTTGGTGTCATCGCCCACGTCGCGCGACGCGATCCCGGGTAACTCGCGCTCAAGCGTCAGGGCGAGGCGCATCGTCTGGTCGCTTTCGCCAACGCCCATCTCGAACTGGCGGCGCAGGTAGGCGCCGCCGATCTCGTCGGCGAAGCCGGATCGGGCGGTGCGCGGCAGCACCCCGTTGCCGAAGCCGAAGGCCGCCGAGAACTCGCGGTAGCGGCTGTCGGTCAGCTTGTTGGCAAGCGCCCCGCGATCGAGCGTGCCCTCTTCGAGCACCTTGCGGATGAAGGCCTTGCTGTTGATGTCGTCACCGAGGCCGAACGCACCGAGCGCGACCGACAGAAGGCGGCGGTCGTCCACCAGTTGCTCGGCGGTGGTCACCTTGCCGATGTTCTGGCGAAAATAGTCGAGGTCGCGCTGACGGCTGGGCGCGGCGTCGAACGCCGCGCGCTGGGTGTCCATCGTCCGTTTGAGGAACTGCCAGCCGGCGATGCCGCCGAAAGGGACGACGGGCTGAAAGCTCATTGCGCCCTGCCCATCGCCTGTCGCGGCGCGGCGGGGGCCAGCGCGGAGGATCGCGGCCCGCCGGGACTGCCGGTCGGGGCCGGGGCGGCGGCGAGCAGCCGTTCCTCGCGCGGCAGCAGCGCGCGCAGCGCCTTGAGGGCCTGGTAGGGCTGGCCCTCGTTGACGGCGCGCGTCGCGGCGGCGAGCTGGGTCCGGCTGTCCTCGTCGAGGAAGACCTGGCTGAGCTGCTCGATCCCGAGCAGCAGCTGTCGGCGCGCCTCCCCGGCATCGGCGTCGCCCGACAGGACGAGCTGGGCGATGTAGCAGACGCGCCGGACCGGCGTCGTCGCCTCCTCCGGGTGGATGGCGTCCTTGAGGCGCAGGATGTTGGCGCCCGGCGTGAGGATCGAGATCCGCGCCCGGCGGTCGCCGTTCTCGATCACGGCCCCGTTGACCAGCACCCGCTCCTTCGGCCCGAGCTTGAGGACGAGCCCGCTCATCGCACGACCCCGGGCCGCGTGGCGGGCTCTGCCGTCTCTGCCGGTTGGGCGGGCGTCTGGCCGAGCAGGCCGCGCATGACGGCGGCGTTGATCTCGATCAGCGGGCGCACGTCGGCCTCGCGGGCCAGCACCCTCGACGTGTGGTGAAAGGTGAACTCGGCAAGGTAGAACAGGCGCGCGCGCAGGTCCTGCGGCAGCGCGTTGGCCTCGTCGGCGACGTTGACGGCGAGCGTCGTCCACAGCTTGCGGTTCTCGTGCAGCGCCTCGGCGAGGGCGGGAAACCCGGTGCGGCCCTTCTCGGCGGCGGCCTTCATGCGGCGCGTGACCTGCGAGAAGACGGCGTATTCGGTGCCGCGGGGGGTGCGGGCGGCGGCGGACTGCGCGCCGTAGGCGGTTTCGGCCATTTTGGCCGTGGTCATCATGGTCACGGTCGGTCCTTCCGGTTGCGGTGTCCGTGTCACGCGGGCTGGCGCCCCGCAGGGCGGGGGGAGGGCGGATCACGCCGCCCTCCCCACTCGCTTACCGGAAGAGCGAGAGGATGGTCTGCGGCGCCTGGTTGGCGATCGACAGCGACTGCGTGCCGAGCTGCTGCTGCACCTGGAGCGCCTGAAGGCGGGCCGACGCCGCCTCCATGTCGGCATCCACCAGCGCGCCGATGCCGGCTTTGAGGCTGTCGGACAGCCGAGAGACGAAGTCGGACTGTACCCCGAGACGGTTCTCGGACACGCCGAATTCCGCGGCCGCGCCCACCGCGATCTCGATCAGCCCGTCGATGGCGCCGAGCGCGCCGGCAGCGCCGGTCTCGGTCGAGATGTCGAGGTCGCCCAGGAGTTCCAGCCCGCCGCCGGCGGTGCCGTCGTCCGCTCCGTCGCTTTCGATGTCGGCCGCTACGATTTCGACATCCGCCCCTGAATTGTTCTGCAGGGCGAGTTCGCCGCCCTGAACGGAGAAGACGAGATCCTCGCCGGCTTCGCCCGCCTCCGCATTCAGACGCGCAGCGAGCTGACGATAGACGTCGGTGAAGGTGTCGCCGTCGCGGGCGACGTAGGTCACTTCGTCTAGGGCAAGGTCGGCGATGTCCACGCTGTATTCCGACCCGGCGACGACCTCCTCTCCGCTGGAATCGGTCACTGCAGTAACGGCGTCGCCGTCGGCGACAGTCTTGGCGTCACCAAGAGTAACGGTTGTTCCCGCCTCACCGGCATCCTGATCCCCTTCGACCGCGAGGTCGCGCTTTGCCACGTCGACGGTGGAGCTACCGACGCCGCCGGACGCGTTGCGATCGAGCGACGAGAGCACCTCCATCGTGCCGTCGCCCGCGGTCGCGGACGTCTGCTTGAGCAGGTTCTGACCGTTGAACTGCGCCGCGTCGACGATGCTTGTCACCTGGTTGCGCAGGGATTCCAGATCGTCCTGCAGCTTGACGCGATCGACGTTATCCTCTTGAGCGGCGACGATTTTCTTCTTGATCTCGCCCAGCAGTTCGGTGACCTGCTCGGCGCCGTTCCGGGCGACCGCCACGGTCGACTGGCCGAGCGACAGGGACTCGGAGATCGCCGTGAACCCCTTGACGTCCGATTCCATGACCTTCGAGATGGACCAGATCGCCGCGTTGTCCTTCGCGGTGGCGACCTTCTTGCCGGTCGAGATCATGTCCTGCGTCTTGGTCAGATTCTGGTTGATCCCGCGCAGGGTCTGCAGCGCGGTCATCGCGCCGGTGTTCGTGAGAATGCTGGACATATGTCGTCCTTCCCTTGAGCGGCAGTTTCGCCGCGGTCCCGTCAGCCGGCCCGTTCCTCGACGTGCCGGCGCTCACGAGGCGTTCTGCCCTCTACGGGAGGCCCTGATCCGGGCCCTGACCGTGCCACCCCCTCTCGAGTGCGAAACCCACACTTGCGCGGGGGCGGTTTACAGGTGCCTAAGGGATGCGCCGCGAGTGGCGCGCATTCGATGCAAACACCGTTCGTTCATGGGCGACGGTCGGGCACGGGCGACGGTCGGACACGGGCGACCATCGGGCCCGGGCGACGACCGGAGCGCGGGCGCGCCGCCTGCGGGCGAGCGGTGCGTCACAGGCGGCGGTGCAGGCTGCCCGGGGCAGGGGACAGCGCGCGCCGGTTCCCCTCTGCATCATAGGTGTCGTGGCTGCGGGCAAGGCGGGCGCGCTCGGCCATCCGCTCCATCGCCGCGCGCAGGCCGGCGCGGGCGGCCTCGAGCAGCTGGGCGTTGCGGCGCGCCGCGTCGCGCAGCGCCTCGGCCTCGCCCTCCGCGCACCCGAGGCCGCTCTGCGCGAGTTCTTCCGCGAGGCCCTCCTTGGCGGCCAGGATGTCGCCCAGCCGCTCGAGCGCGCCGTCGCGGAGCGCCGCGCGCTCGTCGTCGAGCAGGGCGCGCAGGCGCCCGGAAAGGCCGTCAGCCATCGCCCCGCTCCCGAGCGATCATCGCCTCGAACACCCGTTCGGCAATCCCGATGCCACCCGATTCGGCCATGTGGCGGGCCTGTGCCTCGCGCATGAGACTGGCGAACTGATCCTCGCCGACACCGCCGCCGAAGGCCTCGGGCGTCTCTCCGAGGCCCGCGTGCTTGAGCATCTCGGCCAGGAATGCCGCCTCGAAGGCGCGCGCCGCCTCGCGCATCGCCTCGCGCGTGGCCTCTTCCGCCGCGCGCGAGGGGCGAAGCGCGGCCGCTGGCGGAAGGGCGCCGGCCGCGCCATGGGTCGAATCGGCCATCGAAAGCCTCGTCAGTTTGCTGCAATTTCTCGGTTCATCGCAGAATTCGGTAAAGGCTTGGTAAGCCTCCGCATGGCACGACATCCGCCAGAGTTTCGGCAGAAGGCTGTCAGCCATGCAGATAGGCGCGCTCCTCGACGTATTCCGGGCGGTCACGGGGAGGGCCGACCCCGGTTCGCCCGCGGCCAGGCCCGGCACGCCCGACAGCGGCACTGCCTTCGCCGAGCATGTCGACGGGGAAGGCTCATCTGACCGGCGCCGCCTCCCCGAGGGCCGCACGCCGGAGAGCGGCGCCGGACCGACGGCGATGGGCAGCGCCGCAGAGGCCCCCGGCGCCGAGGTGGCGGACCCGCCGACCCGGGCCGCGCCAGAGCCGACCGCGTCTGGAGACGCGGACGCCGGCAGTCCCCGCGGGGAAGACGCGGTGCCGCCGTTATCGCCCCCGGCATCGTCGCCCCTGCCCACCGTGGCGCCGAGGGCGGCGTCGATCCACAAGGGAGCCGCCGAGGGAGCCGCCGATGGCGTGGACGGATCGGGTCGCAAGGCAACAAGGGCGGACGCGCTTTCTCTCGCCCGGCCGGATGACCCGCGCACCGGACAGCCCGCCGCGACCCCCGGAGCGGCCCTGGCGCCGGAAGCGACCCGCGCACCGCAGAGCGCGCAGGCATCGGACCATGGCCGCGGCATGTCGATCGGCACCGGGACGCTCGACGCCCGGAGCCTGTCGGCAGCGCCCGGCTCGAGAGGAGAGAGACCCCGAGAAGGGCCGATGCCGGGCGGGAGCGCGCGCGCCGTCTCTCCCCCTGTCGACACCGCGACCGCATCGCGGCGGGAAACGTCCCCCGGATCGACGGCGTCCGGCAGCATGGCTCGCCCGATCCCGTCGGCGGGCGCCGAATGGAGCACGCCGTCACCGCCGGTGACCGAGACGCGCGGTGCCGCCGGCGCCGAACCGCCGGCAGGGACACCGCCAGAGCGCTCCGACCGGGCGCGCGCCGCGCACACACCCTATGGCGGTGCCAGATCCAGCGTGATGCGCGTATCCTTGAGCGTCGAACCGTCAGACAGCTCTGGCCGGCAGGCCGCCGGAAGCGCCGTCACGCCTGCCGCAGCGAGGGTGTCCTCCACGATCGCCGCACGCAGTGACGGAACGCAGAGCCTGCCGGCGGGCAGCGTGCCTGCCCTCGGCCGTCCGGAGGTTGCGGGGTCGGCACTGGTGCCTGAACAGGCACGTCCGCCGGCCGAGACCGGCGCACCGGGAGCGGCCAACTCCGAGGCGCCCTCGACCGGCGCGCGCGCGCGGCCCGAAGCGGTCGATCCGGTGGTACGTCTCTCGCACGGCGCGGCGCAGATGTCGGCCCGATCCGTCTCTCCCGCTCGATCCCCCACGCCCGATGGGCAGAGCGGAGGGAGGCTGGCAGGGTCGGAGTCTCTCATCGGTGCGACCTTGCACCAGTCTACTCACGCGGTGGCGTCCGGACCGCGCGACGCCGCACGAGCGCAGCTCGATTTCCAGAGCACGACCGCGTCCCTTGCACCCGCCATGCCGGCCTCCCGTGCCGGCTGGAACGGAACGAGCGGCATCCGGATCCACCCCGGGGGGCCTGGCGGGCCTATCGGCGAGACGCGATCTGTCGCGACTCGCGGCGTGCGCCCTGCTGCCGGACCGGGCGAGGCGGAGGGCACTCCGCCAGGAGGCGCTTCCGGACAGGCGACGAGCGTGGCGACCGGCGCATCGTCCGCGGCACAACCGGCCCCCGCGCAGGCGGCGGTTTCGGCACAAGCGGTCCCGGTGCAGGCGGCGGTTTCGGCACAAGCGGTCCCGGTGCAGGCGACAGCTCCGTTGGCCGCGCCGGCGATGATCGTCACGGCCGAGACTGGCGCGGCGCGCCCGGCATCGAGCGACGCGTCCGGCCGGCAGGGGCGTGACAGGGAGCGGGCGGACGACCGCGCGCCGGTCCCCGCCACCCGAAACGGAACCGGCACGGGTCGGCCGGCCGCAAGCGGCATGGCGACCCCGACCACTGCAGGCGCCCCCCAGGCGGCCGTGTTCGGCATCGATGCTCCGTCGGGCGCGCTCGTACGGCCCGACGCCGGCAACGTCGACGGCGACACAGGGGGCGACCGGGCGAGCGGCGAGGGGCGTTCGGGTTCGTCCCTCTCGCTCTCCGCAGCCGAGGCAGGCGCCTCTCGCGGCACCGGAGGCTCCGGCCCCGGCACCGGCGCGGGGGCGTCTTCCCCCGGCCCGGCCGGACCGGCGCAACAGGTGGCCGACGCGGTGCGCCAGGGCTTTGCGCGCGGGTCGGTCGACATTGCCCTGCACCCGGAGGAGCTCGGCCGCGTCCGGCTTTCCTTCAGCCCGGCCGAGGCGGGGCTCACCATCACGATCCAGGCAGATCGGCCAGAGACGCTCGATCTTCTTCGCCGCCATGCCGACCTGCTGGGCAACGATCTGCGTCAGCAGGGCTTCGGCACGATTTCATTCGAGTTCGGCGCGCAGGGCGGCCGTGACGGCCGCGGCGCCGACACGCGGATGCCAGCGCTTTCGTCGGGCGAGATCGCCGCGGCGGACGGGACGGTGCAGAACGACCCGGTGTCCCCCGCCATTCAAACGCTGCAGACCGCGCCTTCCGGTGGCCTCGACCTGAGGCTCTAGGGCAGCGGCCCGTCCCATTGCACAACACCAGGAGGTTCCGTGAGCGACATCGCCCCCCTTTCTCCGGCCGCCCCCCTCGGCGCCCCGCCGCAGGCGCCGCCGCCGCCCGCCGCCCCCTCGCCAGCGGCGCCGCCCGCCGCCCCCTCGCCAGCGGCGCCGCCCGCCGCCCCCTCGCCGGCGGCGCCGCCCGCGGCACCGGCTCGGGAAGCCGGAGCCGCGGCGGAACCCGCGGACGCCCCGGACGACCGCCGCCTGATCAGTTCGGATTTCGAGACGTTCTTGCGCATGCTCACCACGCAGGTGGTCAACCAGGACCCCCTCAACCCGATGGATTCCACCGAGTTCGCGGTTCAACTCGCGACGTTCTCGACGGTCGAGCAGCAGGTCAAGACCAACGAGCTGCTCGGCCAGCTCGCCTCGTCCGGCCTGTCGCAGGTGGCCGGCTGGGTCGGGATGGAGGGGCGCGCCGCGGTGCCGGCGCGCTACGAGGGCCAGGCGCTGACCGTCGAAACCGAGCCGTCGGCCGAGGCCCAGCGCGCCGAACTCGTGGTTGCCAACGCCTTCGGCAGCGTCGTCGACCGCTTCGACATCACCGTGCAGGGCGGCCCGGTCGACTGGCCGGGCGCCGGCGGCGGCAACGTCGCCTTCGAGCCCGGAACATACCAGTTCGAGGTCGTCAGCTACGACGCAAGCGGCCAGGCGCTCGACCGGACGGTGCCAGAGGTCTACGGCCGGATCACCGAGGTGCGCGCGGGGGCCGACGGCACCGAGGTCGTCTTCGCCAGCGGCGAGGCCGTGCCAACCTCCGAGATCGACGCGATCCGCGAGGCGCGTCCTGCAACCTGACGGCCTGCCCCCGTGAGGCGCCAAGGGTGAGCGCGAGCCGCCACGCTCGCGCCACGTGCGTCTATCAGGCGGCCCGGTCGAGGCCCCTGCCGCGCAGCAGGGCCGCTATTCCCGGCAACCGACCCCGGAACGCGGTGTAGAGTTCCTCGGGCTCGGCCGAGCCGCCCGCCGAGAGCACGTGCCGCTCGAGCGCCGCGGCGGTCGGCGCGTCGAATGGATCCCCCGCCTCCTCGAAGGCGGCGAAGGCGTCGGCGTCCATCACCTCGGACCACATGTAGGAATAGTAGCTCGACGCGTAGCCGCCCGAAAAGACATGGGCGAAGTGCGGCGTGGCGTGGCGCATCCCGATGGCGGGCGGCATGCCGATCCCTTCCAGCACCTCGGCCTGCTTCTGCATAGGGTCGGCCGGAGGCTCGCCCGCGTGGAACTCGAGATCGACCAGCGCCGAGCCGATGAACTCCACCGTCTGGAACCCCATGTCGTAGGTCGCCGCGGCGAGCACGCGGTCGAGCATCTCGCGCGGCATCGCCTCGCCGGTCTCGGCATGGGTGGCGAACCGCTCCAGCACCTGCGGCACCTCGAGCCAGTGTTCGTAGAGTTGCGAGGGCAGCTCGACGAAATCGCGCGCGACGGACGTGCCCGAGATCATCTCGTAGGTCACGTCGGACAAGATCTGGTGCAGCGCGTGACCGAACTCGTGGAACAGCGTGCGCGCGTCATCGTAGCTGAGGAGCGCAGGCTGCCCCGCGGGCGGCTTGGCGAAGTTGCACACGTTCAGCACATGCGGCCGCACCTCGCCGGCGAGGCGGCTCTGTGAGCGCAAGGCCGAGCACCACGCGCCCGACCGCTTGCCCCCGCGGGCGAAGTCGTCGGCGATGAAAACGGCGAGGTGCCGGCCCTCGCGCGTCACCTCCCAGGCGCGGGCGTCGGGGTGGTGCAGAGGCGTGTCGAGGGGCGCGAAATCCAGCCCGAAGAGCCGCGTCGCGCAGTCGAAAGCAGCCTCGCGCATCCGGTCGAGCTGAAAATACGGCTTGAGCGCGGCCTCGTCGAGATCGTGCTCGGCTTGCCGCCGCTTTTCGGAATAGTAGCGCCAGTCCCACGGCTCGAGCGGGCCGGGCACGCCGTCGGCGCGCAGCATCGCCTCGAGCACGGTGCTGTCGGCCTCGGCCTGCGCGCGGGCGGGCGCCCAGACCGCGTGCATCAGGTCGCGCACCGCCTGCGGGGTCTTGGCCATCTCCACCTCGAGCCGGTAGTCGGCGAAGCTGTCGTAGCCAAGCAGGCGCGCGCGCTCGTGGCGCAGGCGCAGCGTCTCGGCGGCGATGGCGCGGTTGTCGGTGGCGCCGCCCCGCATCCCCCGGCTGGCCCAGCCGCGATACGCCCGCTCGCGCAGGTCGCGCCGCGGCGAGAATTGCAGGAACGGCACGATCAGCGAGCGCGACAGCGTGATCGCCGGCCCGTCGAGCCCGCGCTCGGCGCCCGCCGCGCGCGCCCCGTCGACGACGAAGGCCGGCACTCCCTCGAGATCGGCCTCGGACAGCGGCAGCGCCCAATCGCGCTCGTCGGCGAGCAGGTTCTGCCCGAAGGCGGTGGAGAGTTCGGCCAGCCGCGTGGCGATCTCGCGCTGCCGCGCCCGTCCCGCCTCGTCGAGCGCTGCGCCGGCGCGGACGAAATTGCGGCGCGTCAGATGGAGCACGCGCATCTGCTCGGGGTCGAGGCCCAGCGTCTCGCGCGCCTTCCACAGCGCCTCGACACGGGCGAAGAGCGCGGCGTTGAGCATCACGTCGGAGGAATAGGCGGCGAGCTTGGGCGAGATCTCGCGCTGGAGCGCCTCGCGCGCGGGGTTCGACTCGACGCTCGCCAGCGTGAAGAAGACCGACAGCACGTCCGACAGCGTCTTGCCTGCCAGCGCCAGCCCGTCGATCGTATTGACGAAGCTGGGCGGTTCGGGGCTGTCGGCGATCGCCTCGACCTCGGCGCGCGCATCAGCCAGCGCCGTGTCGACCGCCTTGGCGAAATGGGTGTCTTCGATGGCAGCGAAGGGCGGCAGGCCGAAAGGCGTCTCGCGCGGGGCGAGCAGGGGGTTGGCGTCGGTCATGGGGCGCGGGCTCCTGCGTGTGTCACGCGCAAGCTAGGGTTGCGGCCCCTCCGCGACCAGAGCGGATCGGCGCCCGCCGCGCGGGCGCCGATCCGGATCACTCGACGGTGATCGTGATGCGGTCCGACAGGAGCGGCGGGTCGTGCGGGACATGGCCGTAATCGGCCAGCACCAGTTGCAGAACGTGCTCGCCCGACGGCAGATCGAGTGTCACCTCGGTCTGTCCGCCGCCGAAATGGCGATGGTTATCGTCGGCCGGCAAGGGCAGCGTGAATTCCTCCGCGCCGAACTGGCCCTCGCCCAACGGCGGGCGGTTGATCATCAGGTGGTGGTGGCCGGTATTCTCGATCTCCGCACCGGCCGGCGCCACGCCCATCCCGCGCAGGCCGAACACCACCGTGACCGGCGAGGCGACGGTATCGCCGTCGGCGACGTTGACGAAGTAGAGCTGCGCCTCGCCCGGCCGTGGCGTGCCTTGGGCCATGGCAAGCGCCGGAACGGCGGCGAGGCAGAGCGCGGCGACGATGGTCTTCATGATGGTCCCTCCCAAGGATGGGCGGCAAAAAGTAGCGGATTTGCCGCCGCGACAAGAGAGGCGGCGCTAGAACGCCCCGCAGACCGGGCAGCCACCGCGACGCGCCACCGCGATGCGCCGGGTCTCGCCCTCGAGCGCGTCGTAGATCAGCATCTGCCCCCGCAGCACCGTGCCGGCCTCCGCGATCAGCTTGACCGTCTCGACAGCCATCATCGAGCCGACCACGCCGGGCAGCGGCCCGAGCACGCCGGCCTCGGCGCAGGAGGGCGCGAGGCCCGCCGCCGGCGCGGCGGGAAAGATGCAGGCGTAGCAGGGGGCGCCGCGGGCGGGGTCGAACACGCTCACCTGCCCCTCCCACTGGCTCAGCGCGCCCGAGACAAGCGGCTTGCCAGCCATGACGCAGGCGCGGTTGACGAGGTGCCGTGTCTCGAAATTGTCTGACCCGTCGAGCACGAGGTCGTAATCGGCCAGCAGGTCGGCCGCGATCTGTTCCGTCAGGCGGCGATTGTAGGGGCGCACCGCGACCCAGGGGTTGAGCGCGCGGATCGCCTCCTGGGCCGAGAACACCTTGGGCATGCCGATGGCCCGGTCGCGGTGAATGACCTGCCGCTGGAGATTGGCGTTGGCCACCGTGTCGTCGTCGATCACGCCGAGCGTGCCGACGCCGGCCGCCCCGAGATAGAGCAGCGCGGGCGAGCCGAGGCCGCCCGCCCCGATCACCAGAACCCGGGCCTCGCGCAGCCGCGTCTGCCCTGCGCCGCCGATCTCGCGCAGCACGATGTGGCGGGCATAGCGCTCGAGCTCGGCTTCCGAGAACCCCTCCGACCGCGGCGCCTCCACCGGCACGTCGGTGCCGGCGCGCGCCCGCACCCGCATGAGCACGGCGCGGTAGAGGTAGATCACCCCGGCGATGCCCGCCAGCAGGAGCCACAGGCCGGGCTCGCCGCCCGTCGCCTCGCGGAAAGGGTGGCCGTCGGGCAGCGCGACCTGCAGGGCGAGCACGGCGACGAACAGCAGGCCGAGCATCAGCGCGCGCGCCCGCCGGTCGACGCCGAAGGCGCGGCCGCCGAACCAGATTCCGAGGGCGAGGATGCCGACGAGGATCACCGCGCCACCCCGCGGCCGGTCGAGCCGAAGCCGCCCCCGCCCCGCGCCGTCTCGTCGAGCGCCTCGGCGGGCTCGAAATCCGCCTGCGCCACCGGTGCCAGCACCGCCTGCGCGATGCGCTCGCCGTGGGCGATCGTGTAGGGCTCGGCCCCGAGGTTGAGGAGGATCACGCCCAGCGGCCCACGGTAGTCGGCATCGACCGTGCCGGGCGCGTTGGCCAGCGTCACGCCGTGCTTCAGCGCAAGGCCCGAGCGCGGGCGCACCTGCATCTCCCACCCCGCGGGCACGGCGACGCGCAGGCCCGTAGGCACCAGCGCCCGCGCGCCGGGGGCGAGGGCGAGGCCGTGGGCGCGGCTCTCTTCGGGCAGGTTGGCGCGCAGGTCGGCACCGGCGGCTCCGCTCGTCTCGTAGGCAGGCAAGGGCACGGCCGGGTCGGCCCAGTCCTCTCGCAGGCAGGCGACGCGGGGCCTCATGCAAGCGCCTCGGCGATGCGGGCGGCGAGGCGGCGGGCGACCTCGCACTTCGAGGCGCGCGGCCAGGCCTCGGCGCCCGCGTCGTCGATCACCGTCACCGCGTTCTCGGCCCCGCCCATGACGCCGGAGCCGGGCGAGACGTCGTTGGCCACGATCCAGTCGCAGCCCTTGCGGACGCGCTTGCGCTCTGCCTGGGCAACCACGTTCTCCGTCTCGGCGGCGAACCCCACCACGAGGCGCGGCCGCCCCTCGGCGAGATGCGCCACCTCGGCCAGAATGTCCGGGTTCTCGGCGAATTCGAGCGCGGGGGCGCGGCCCGAGCCGTCCTTCTTCAGCTTCTGGCCCGAGGCGTTGGCCACCCGCCAGTCGGCAACGGCGGCGGCGAAGACGGCAGCGTCGGCCGGCATGGCCGCCAGCACCGCGTCGCGCATCTCGCGCGCCGTCTCGACCGGCACGACGCGCGCGCCCTCGGGCGGCAGCACCTCGGCCGGGCCGGTGACGAAGGTGACGCGCGCACCGAGCGCGAGCAGCGCCTCGGCCAGCGCCGTGCCCTGCGCGCCGGACGAGCGATTGGCGATGTAGCGCACCGGGTCGATGGGCTCGTGCGTGGGGCCGGAGGTGACGACGACATGCCGTCCCTCGAGTGGCCCGCCGGCAAAGGCCGCCTCGATCGCGGCCACGATGGCGGGCACCTCGGACATGCGGCCCGGCCCGTATTCGCCGCAGGCCATGGGCCCCGCGTCAGGGCCAACCACGAGCACGCCGTCGCCCTGCAGCGTGGCGAGGTTGCGCTGCGTGGAGGGGTGCTCCCACATCCGCACGTTCATCGCGGGGGCGATCAGCACGCGCTTGTCGGTCGCCATGAGCAGCGTGGTCGCCAGGTCGTCGGCATGCCCGCCCGCCATCTTCGCCATCAGATCCGCCGTGGCAGGGGCGACGACCACGAGATCGGCGGCGCGCGACAGCTCGATATGGCCCATCTCGGCCTCGTCGGTCAGGTCGAACAGGTCGCGGTAGACCTTTTCGGCCGCCAGCGCCGATGCGCTGAGCGGCGTGACGAAGTGCTCGGCGGCCGGCGTCAGCACCGGCGTCACCGTCGCCCCGCGCTCGCGCAGGCGGCGGATCAGGTCGAGGCTCTTGTAGGCGGCGATCCCGCCCCCGATGATCAAGAGCAGCCGCTTTCCCGCCAGCATCGCCTTCTCCCGCTCGGCGCCCGGGCCGCCCCCGGGCTCGGCCGGAGAACATAGCCTATCGGAAGGCGGTGCAAGGGTCCTCTCGCTCGGGCGCCGCGGTAACGCGCCAGAGGTCGAAGGGCACGGGCGGCTCGGGCGGCGCCTCGACCTGCCCGAACGACAGCACCTCGACCTGCGGCGCGGCGCGGGCGATCGCCGCGGGAATGCCCCAGTCGGTGCGGGCGTGGCCGTTGCCGGTGATGACGGCGACGGGGCCACCTGTCTCGCCCAGCGCGTCGAGCGTGACGCGGGCGAAATGGGCGTCGCGCAGGCGCTGGGCGGCGACCATGCCCGGCAGGATGCCCTCGGGCAGCGCGTCGCAATGGGCGGCCATCTGGCCCGCCTCGCGCGTCGCCTGCTCGGCATCGGGCAGCGGGTCGCCGAGACCGAAGCGCTCGTAGCCCTCGCCGAAGATCTCGGCCGCCCCGTCCGTCACCGCGGCGCGCACCCGGTCACGCGGCAGGGCGGCGCCGTAGATCGCGGCGTCGCCCGCCGCCACGAGGATCGGGTGATACATCGCGAAGTGGGGCCAGCCCGAGCGGTCCCAGCCCAGCGCCTCGGACAGCGCCTCGACGCCCGAATCAGCACCCAGGTCGACGACCGTCCGGGCCTGCTCGGGCGAGAGCATCTCGAACACCACGGCCCCCGGTGCCATCCGCGCGACGAGTTCGGCCTGCGCCGCGTGATGTGCGGGGTTGTCGTGAACCTCGCCGAGGATAACGACCTGCGCCTCGCCCGCGTCAAACTCCGACAGATCGGTCAGCTCCGACGAAAAGACGGGCGCCGCAAGGGCGGCGCCCGCCACGAGGGACACGATGAAACTCAGGCGAGGAATTGCAATACCTCGCGCGACTGGCCTTCGAGGCTCTTGCGCATCTTCTGGAAGGCCGCCGCCTCGAGCTGGCGTACCCGCTCCTTCGACAGGCCCAGCTCGTCGCCGAGGCTCTCGAGCGTGCGGGGCTGGTCGCGCAGCTTGCGCTCGGCCACGATGAAGCGTTCGCGCTGGTTGAGGCCCTGCAGCGCCACCAGCAGCCACTCGCGCAGCTGCTCGGTGTCGTGCGCGGCCTCGACCGTCTCGCTCGCCTGCTGGCTCTCGTCTTCCAGCGTCTCGATCCACTCGCGACCCTCGTCCTCGGCAGACTGGGTGGCGTTGAGGGAGTAGTCGGAGCCCGAAAGCCGGCCCTCCATCATCTCGACGTCTGCGAGAGGCACACCAACCTCTGTCGCGATCAACTGGCGGAGCTGGTGGCTGTCGAGCGTCATGCCCTCGGCGGCAGCCTCACGCTCCAGCCGGGCCTGCACGCGGCGCATGTTGAAGAACAGCGACTTCTGCGACGAGGTCGACCCGGTGCGCACCATCGACCAGTTGCGCATCACGTAATCCTGGATCGACGCCTTGATCCACCACACCGCGTAGGTCGAGAAGCGCACCCCGCGGTCGGGGTCGAACTTGTCGGCGGCCTTCATGAGGCCGAGCCCCGCCTCCTGGATCAGATCGTTCATCGGCGCGCCGTAGCGCTTGAACTTCGCCGCCATCGAGATAGCTAGCCTCATGTAGGCGGTCACAAGCCTGTGAAGCGCCTCTTCGTCGCGCTGGTCGCGCCAGCGATAGGCGAGGTCCAGTTCCGTCTCCGCGTCGAGTAGTTCCGCCTGCATCGCACGGCGCGAGAGTGTCCGGTCGAACGTGCCATCAAGTGCCATGTCAAACCCCCCGGTTCCGGGCTGCTCGCGCCGCCCGTTCTTGACTTTGCATCAGGTATACGACAGCGCGACCCGATCGGATCACCTGCGGCACGCATGCCGCGCTGGATGGTGGGGCTTGGATCGGGTGGTTCATCGCATGACACCTTCGGGATAATCGAAAAGTAACGATCGACGGTGCCTCATGGTTCCCCGCGGGCGCTGTATTTCAGGTTAACGGAGGCGCGATGGTCACCTGGTGGTGGGTGCGGCACGGGCCGACCCTCAGGAGCGACATGAACGGTTGGACCGACGTGCCCGCCGACCTCTCCGACCGGGCGGCGCTCGCCCGGCTGGCCGCCTTCCTGCCCGAAGGCGCGCCGGTGATCTCCTCCGACCTGTCACGCGCCGTGGCCACGGCCGACGCCATCGCCGCCGGCCGCCCCCGCCTGCCGCACGAACGGGCGTTGCGCGAGATCCATTTCGGCGCGTGGGAGGCGCGTCCCTTCGCCGAGATCGAGGCGGAAGACGGCCCGCTCGTGCGCCGCTACCTCGAGCAACCGGGCGACGTCGCGCCGCCCGGCGGCGAATCGTGGAACGCGCTCGCCGCCCGCGTCTCGACCGCCGTCGACGCGCTGACCGGCATGGCGGGCGACGTGATCGCGGTCGCCCATTTCGGCCCGATCCTGACGCAGGTTCAGCGGGCGACGGGCTGCAGCGCGGCCGAGGTCTTCACCCGCGAGGTCGCGCCGCTCTCGGTCACCCGGATCGTCTGCGACGGGCGATGGCGGCTCGAAGAGATCAACCGCCAGCCGTGACCGCGGCGATTGCCCGCCCCGCGCGCCGATGCGCCGCGGTGCGGATGTCCATGCGTTAACCCTTCCGTAACGCCCCGGCGGCTATCGCTTAACCAAATTCGGCGGGTTCGGGGGGCGGGAGGTGCTGGCGCGCGCCCATACGGTGGCATTCGAGGGGATCGACGCGCGCGCGGTCGAGGTGCAATGCGCCGTCTCTCCCGGCGTGCCCGCCTTCTCTATCGTGGGCCTGCCCGACAAGGCGGTGAGCGAGGCGCGAGAGCGCATCCGCTCGGCGCTGTCGGCCATGGCCATCGCGCTCCCCTCCAAGCGGATCACGGTCAACCTGGCGCCGGCCGACCTGCCGAAGGAGGGCTCGCACTTCGACCTGCCGATCGCGCTCGCCCTGCTCGCGGCGCTCGAGATCGTGCCGCGCGACGCGGTCGACGGGATGCTGGCGCTGGGCGAGATGTCGCTCGACGGCACGCTGGTGCCGGTGATCGGCGCCCTGCCCGCGGCGATGGCGGCGGCAGGCGACCACCGCGCGCTTCTGTGCCCCCGCGGCTGCGGCGCCGAGGCGGCGTGGGTCGGCGCGACCGAGGTCATCGCGCCCGAGACGCTGGCCGAGGTGATCCGCCACGTCACCGGGCAGGCGGCCCTCGCGCCCTCGCAGCCGGGCGAGGTGGTGACCGAGGCCGGCCACCGCGACTTCGCCGAGGTCAAGGGGCAAGAGCGGGCCAAGCGCGCGCTCGAAATCGCCGCCGCCGGCCGCCACCACGTGCTGCTCGTCGGCCCGCCGGGCTCGGGCAAGTCGATGCTCGCGGCACGCCTGCCCGGCATCCTGCCGCCGCTCTCGGCGGCCGAGGCGCTCGAGACGTCGATGATCCACTCGCTCGCGGGCCTGCTCAAGGAGGGCGGGATCTCGCGCAGCCGCCCCTTCCGGTCGCCGCACCACACCGCCTCTCCCGCCGCGATCATCGGCGGCGGCAAGGGGGCCAGACCCGGCGAGATCTCGCTCGCCCATAACGGCGTGCTGTTCCTCGACGAGTTCCCCGAGTTCTCGCGCCCCGTGCTGGAAACCCTGCGCCAGCCCATCGAGACCGGCGAGGTAGTCGTCGCCCGCGCCAATGCCCATGTCCGCTACCCCTGCCGGTTCCTGCTGGTCGCCGCCGCGAACCCCTGCAAATGCGGCTACCTCGCCGACCCGGGCCGCGCCTGCGCCCGCGCGCCGGCCTGCGGCGAGGACTATCTCGGCCGCATCTCGGGCCCGCTGATGGACCGGTTCGACCTGCGGGTCGAGGTGCCGGCCGTCCCCTTCACCGATCTCGACCTGCCCGCGCCCGCCGAGGGATCGGCCCAGATCGCCGCGCGGGTGGCGGTGGCCCGCGAGGTGCAGGCGGCGCGCTTCGAGGGCCACGATCACGCCCGCTGCAACGCCGACGCCGAGGGCGCCCTGCTCGACGCGATCGCCACGCCCGATGCCGAGGGGCGCGGCCTTCTGCAGCAGGCCGCCGAGCGCTTCGGCCTGTCGGCGCGCGGCTATCACCGGGTATTGCGGGTGGCGCGCACCATCGCCGATCTCGACGGCGCCGAGACGGTCGGCCGCGCCCATGTCGCCGAGGCGGTCGGCTTTCGCCTCAGCTTCGGCCCGGGGGCCTAGGCAGCACCTCGGCCACGAAACGCGCGGCGCAGCGCAGCGTCTGCCGCGCCTCGGGGAACCAGCCGTCGAAGAGCGGCCAGGCATGGGGCACGAGCGGGCGCACGCCGAGGCGCACCTCGCCGCCGGCCGCGCGCAGCCGCTCGGCCATCCGCAGCGCGTCGTCACGCAGGATCTCGGTCTCTCCGACCTCGATCATTACCGGCGGCGGCCGCTCGAAGCGGGCGAAGAGCGGCGAGAGGCGCGGATCGTCTGTCGCGAGGGCGCCGCGCACGTAGCCCACGACCTCCTCCGCCCGCGCGGCGGGCAGAAGCGGGTCGACGCGGGCGTTGTCGCGCACCGAGGCGCCCGAGAGGGTCAGATCGACCCACGGCGAGAAGGCGATCACGCCTGCCGGCGCCTGCCCCCGTGCGCAGAGCTCGGCGAGCAGCGCCAGCGCGAGGCCGCCGCCCGCGCTGTCGCCCGCCAGCACGATCTCGTCCGGCCGGTAGCCCCGCGCGCGCAGCGCGGCGTGGGCGGCGCACGCATCGTCGAACGCCGCCGGCGCGGGGTGATCCGGCGCCAGACGGTAGGCCGGCAATGCGACGCGGACACCGGAGAGCCGGGAGAGGCGCGCCGCCAGCCCCTCGTGGGTCGCCGGGCTGCCGGCGATGCAGGCGCCACCGTGCAGGTAGAGGATGACGCCGCGCACCCGGCTGCGGCCCGACGACACCCAGTGGATCTGCGGCACGCCGCCATCGACGAGATGCACCACGAATGGGGGGCGCCGCAGCAGCCCCCACCGGGCTGCCCGTTCGAAGGCGCGGCGCGCCTCCGCCGGGCCGGACATCCGGGCGAGCGCGGGTTTCGCCGTCAGGCGCAGGAGGGTGACCAGCGCGCGGAGACGGCGGGAAGGCGCGGGCGCCACCCCGCGCGGGCAGATCACGCCGGCCGCTTCGCCTCGACGGCGTCCCAGATGCGGCCGGCCACGTCGACCCCGTCGAAGCGCTCGAGTTCCTGGATGCCCGTGGGCGAGGTCACGTTGATCTCGGTGAGGTAGGGCCCGATCACGTCGATGCCGACGAAGACCTGCCCCCGCTCGCGCAACAGCGGCCCGATCGCGGCGCAGATCTCGCGGTCGCGCTCGGTCACCTGCGCAGGCTCGGGGCGACCGCCGACATGCATGTTGGAGCGGGTCTCGCCCTTGGCCGGCACCCGGTTGATCGCCCCCACGGGCTCGCCGTCGACCAGAATCACGCGCTTGTCGCCCTTGGCGACATCGGGGACGAATTTCTGCGCGATGAGCGGCTCGCGGCTCATCTGCGCAAAGAGCTCGTGCAGCGAGGCGAGGTTTCCGTCGTCGCGCCGCAGGCGGAAGACGCCCGCGCCCCCGTTGCCGAAGAGCGGCTTGACGATGATGTCGCCGTGCTCGGTCTTGAAGGCGCGCAGCTCGTCGAGCCGTCGGGCGATGAGCGTCGGCGGGATCAGCTCGGGAAAGTCGAGGACGAGCAGCTTCTCGGGCAGGTTGCGCACCCAGAACGGGTGGTTGACGACTGTCACCTCGGGCATCAGCGCGTCGAGCAGATGGGTCGTGGTGATGTAGCCCATGTCGAAGGGCGGATCCTGCCGCAGCCAGACCACGTCCATCCCGTGCAGGTCGAGCGTCTCGCGTGGCCCCAGCTTGGCGTGGTCGCCCTTTACCCGCCTGACCGTCAGCCGGTGCCCCGCAGCGCGCACCCGCCCGCCGGCCCAGACGAGATCCTGCGGGTCGTAGTAGAACAGCTCGTGCCCTCGCTCCTGCGCCGCTTCGGCCAGCCGGAACGAACTGTCGGCGTCGATGTCCACCGCGCCGATCGGATCCATCTGAAAAGCCACGCGCATCGCCCGCTCCTTGCCCTGCCCGCCACGTCTTCATCGCCGATGAGCCGGAGGGGCGCAAGCGGAGCGAACGATCGAGCTCAGGCGCCGAAGGCGTTCTCCACGACATCGACGCGCCCGGCCCCGTCGACGAGGGCGAGATCGAACCGGACCGGCGTGAGCTGACCCAGTGGCATCCCTCCGAGATACTCAGAGGCCGCCGACACGATTCGCGCGATCTGGCGCTCCGTCAGGCGGCATGCCGCTTCCGAAAGGGTGCGCGCGCGCTTGACCTCCACGAAGATCAGGCCGTCGCCGTCGCGCGCGACGAGGTCGATTTCGCCGCCCGCGCCACGCCAGCGGCGCTCGGTGACCTCGCGGCCGCAGCCGGCATAGTGGCGCGCGACGCTGTCCTCGGCCGCGGCACCGCCGAGATGCGCACGCTCGCCGCGTCTGCGCCTGCCCCCAAGCGCCGCCCCGGCATCGGCCGGATCGGCCCGGCGAGACCGCCCCCGGGTTTCGCAGACCAGGCTCAGCTGTGTCATGGGCCGCTCCTATCGCTCATCCTCCTTCAGTCGTAAACCAAGCTGGTAAACATCTCGTTTCCCCATGCCCGTCCGCTCGGCGACCTGTGCCGCGGCCCGCTTCAGCGGCATCTCCGCGAGGGCCGCGCGCAGCTCCGCCTCCACCTCCGCTTCGCTCGGCGCGGCCTGCACCGGCGGGCCGACGACCAGCACGAGTTCGCCTCGGGGCGGCTCTTCCTCCGCAAGTGTCTCCGCCATCTCGGCCAGCGGCACGCGGCGCACCTCTTCGTGGAACTTGGTGAGCTCGCGGCAGAGCGCGGCGTCGCGCGCCCCGTGTCCGGCCGCGGCCAGCTCCGCAGCCAGCGCGCCGATTCTCCGGCCGGTCTCGTAGATCACCAGTGTCGCCGGCACCGACGCGATCTCGGCGATCCAGCGCGCGCGCGGGCCCGCCTGGGGCGGCGGGAAGCCGGCGAAGAGGAAGCGGTCGGTCGGAAGGCCCGCGACGCTCAGCGCGGCAAGCAGGGCCGAGGCGCCGGGCACGGCATGCACCGCGTGGCCTGACTCGGCCGCCTCGCGCGCCAGCCGGTATCCCGGGTCGGCCACGAGCGGCGTGCCGGCGTCGGAGCAGTAGGCGACGCTGCGCCCCTCGGCGAGCGCCGCCAGCAGTCGGGGCCGCCGCGCCTTGCCGTTGTGGTCGTGGTAGGAGGTCACGCGCCGGCCGCGCAGCGGGATGCCGTGGATCTCCATCAGCCGGCGCAGGGTGCGGGTGTCCTCGGCCACCAGATCGTCGGCCGCCGCCAGGACGTCGAGCGCACGCAGGGTGATGTCGCGCGCCGCCCCGATCGGCGTGGCGACGAGGTAGAGCCCGGGATCGAGGGAATGCCCGCTCCCCGGCGCGATGCCCTGGCCGCTCCTCTCGCCGGCCCCGCGCGCCCCGGCGGCGCCACGCTCGCCCTCGTCCTCCGTCATTGCCTTGCCTTCCTCCGCCGCATAACGTGGCCGCGGGCATTGCCCTTCGCCGGCGACACCCGGTGGACCGACATGAAGCGAGACCGACCCGCGACCCGTATCGACAGACGAGGCCGAACCACCCCAACCGATGCGCGCCCTGTTGCGACCGCCACGCCGGGGTGTCTCCGTCCGCTTCGCCCGCCCGAACCCTGACGGCCAGAAACTGCCCGAGGTCTAGACCATGCCGGCACTTCCGAACATCCCCCGCACCGTATTCGCCCGCGTCCTCGCCCTTGCCGCGGCCCTGGTGCTCGCAGCCTGCGCCCCCGCTGTCGGCCCAGACTCGGGCGGCGGCCCGCGGATGCAAGCGGGCGAGCCCGTGCCCGTCGCGCTGCTCGTGCCGGGCGGCGACGGCGCGGCCGGCGACGCGGCGGTGTCGCGCGACCTCGAGAACGCCGCGCGCCTCGCCATCGCCGATCTCGAGGGTGTCGCGGTCGACCTTCGCGTCTACCCGACCGGCGGCACCGCCGGCGGCGCCCAGGCCGCCGCGCGGCAGGCCGCCGACGAGGGCGCGCTGATCCTGCTCGGGCCGCTCTACGCCGAGGCCGCCAACGCCGCGGGAAGCACCGTCGCGGGCGACGGGCTCAACGTGCTCGCGTTCTCCAACAACGCCGCCATAGCCGGCGGCAACGTCTTCGTTCTCGGCAACACGTTCCAGAACGTGGCCGGGCGCCTGACCGCCTACGCCGCGTCGCAGGGCAAGGGTGACATCTTCCTCGTCTCCGCCCAGACCACGGCCGAGGAGGCAGGGCGCGACGCGGTCGCCCGCGCCGCTGGCGCGAGCCGTGCCAGCATCGTGGGCGACCTCTCTTTCGCGCTCAACGAGGAGGCGATCCGGGACGCCGCGCCGCGCATCGCCGAGCAGGTGCGCGCGACGGAGGCCGACTCGATCTTCTTCACCTCGGGCAATTCCGGCGCGATGGCCTTCCTGCCGCAATACCTTCGCGAACATGGGATCAGTTCCGAGACGACCCAGTTCATCGGCCTCACCCGGCTCGACCTCCCGCCCGAGGCGCTGTCGCAGCCCGGCCTGCAGGGCGCATGGTTCGCCCTGCCCGACCCGGCACTGCAAACCAACTTCCGAAACCGTTACGCCGAGGCTCATGGGGGGCAGCCGCACCCGCTGGCCGGCCTCGCCTATGACGGGATCGCGGCGATCGGCGCGCTGGCCGCCCGCGGCGACGCGCTGTCGCGGTCGTCGCTGACCACGGGCTCGGGCTTCGTCGGCGTCAACGGGATCTTCAGGCTCAGGGCCGACGGAACCAACGAGCGCGGCCTCGCGGTCGCGCAGATCCGGAACAACCAGGTGGTAGTGATTGACCCTGCTCCAAGACGGTTCGGTGGCGCCGGCTCCTGAGGCGGCGCAACCCCCTGCCGCGCCACAGGACGCCACGAGCGGTCCGCAGCGGCTTCTGCTGCCCGCGGGAGAGATTCTCGACGTCGACGCCCTGCGCGCGGCGCTGTCGCGCGAGGTCGCGGCGGCGCGGGAGGCGGGCGGCGGGCCGGGCGCCGGGCGTGCGGCCGCCGTGCCGGTGCTCGCCGCCGCTCTGAAGGCCGGGCGCAGGCGGCTGGAGGCGGCATTCGCCGCCGACCCTTTCGCCGCGCGGCCCCTCGCGGCTTCCTACGCCTGGCTGGCCGACGGCATCGTGACCTCGGCGCTCTGGGTGGCGACCGACCTGCTGCACCCGCGCCTCTCGTCGAGCGATGCAGACCGCCTCGCGCTGCTCGCGGTGGGCGGCTACGGCCGGGCCGAGATGGCGCCGTTTTCCGACATCGACCTTCTGTTCCTCGCCCCCGGCAAGGTGACACCATGGATCGAGACGGTGGTCGAGGAGACGCTCTATATCCTTTGGGACCTGCGGCTGAAGGTCGGCCACGCCACCCGCACGGTGAAGGAATGCCTGCGGCTGGGGCGGGAGGACTACACGATTCGCACCGCGCTGCTCGAGCACCGCCGCATCGACGGCGACACGGCGCTGGCCGAGGAGCTCTCGGAGCGGCTGTGGAGCGAGCTGTTCAAGTCCACCGGCACGGACTTCATCGAGGCCAAGCTGGCCGAGCGGGGCGAGCGCCACAAGAAGCAGGGCGGGCAGCGCTACATGCTCGAGCCCAACGTGAAGGAGGGCAAGGGCGGCCTGCGCGACCTGCAATCGCTGTTCTGGATCGCCAAGTACATTCATCGCGTCGACCGCACCGAAGACCTTGTGGCGCTTGGCGTCTTCACGGCGGAGGAATATCGCGCCTTCGAGGAAGCCGAGCGATTTCTCTGGGCGGTGCGCGCGCATCTGCACCTGATCGCGGGCCGCGCGATGGACCAGCTCACCTTCGACATGCAGGTGGAAGTGGCCGACCGCATGGGCTTCCGCGACCACGGTGGACGGAGGGCGGTCGAGCATTTCATGCAGGCCTATTTCCGGCACGCCACGCGCGTGGGCGAGCTGACCCGCATCTTCCTGACCGCGCTCGAGGCCGCCCACGTCAAGAGCGCGCCGCCGCTCGCGGGCCTGTTCCGGCGGCGGCGCAAGGTGCGCGCAGGCTACGCGGTGAAGCAGGGCCGCCTCGCGGTCGCGGACCCCGAGAGCTTCCTCGCCGATCCGCTGAACCTGCTGCGAATCTTCGACGAGGGCCTGCGCACGGGCCTGCTGATCCATCCCGACGCGATGCGCCTGATTACCGCCAACCTGCACCTGATCGACGACAGGATGCGCCGCAACCCGGAGGCCGCGCGCATCTTCCTCGACCTGATGCTCAAGCACGGCAACCCCGAGCGCGCGCTCCGCCGCATGAACGAGCTGGGCGTGCTCTCGGCCTTCGTGCCCGAGTTCGAGCCGATCGTGGCGATGATGCAGTTCAACGTCTACCACTCCTACACGGTCGACGAGCACACCATCCAGGTGATCCGGGCGCTCGCGCAGATCGAGAACGGCGAGCTGGCCGAAGAGCTGCCGCTGGCGACGCGCATCCTCGGCAACGGGGTCAACCGCAAGGTGCTCTACGTGGCGCTGCTCCTGCACGACATCGGCAAGGGCAGGCCCGAGGATCACTCGATCCTGGGCGCGCGCATCGCCCGCACCGTCGCCCCCCGCCTGCGGCTGAAGAAAGGCGAATGCGAGACGGTCGAATGGCTGGTGCGCTCTCACCTCGCCATGTCCGACTACGCGCAGAAGCGCGACATCTCCGACCCGCGCACGGTGCGCGACTTCGCCAAGATCGTGAAGACGCAGAAGCGGCTCGACCTGCTGACGGTGCTCACGGTCTGCGACATCCGCGGGGTCGGCCCGAACACCTGGAACAACTGGAAGGCGCAACTGCTGCGCGCGCTCTACCGTGAGACGGCCACGGTGCTCGATGAGGGAATGGAAGCGCTCAACCGCGACCGGCGGGGCGACGAAGCCCGCCGCGCCTTGCGCGAGGCGCTGCCCGACTGGCCCGAGGGCGCGCTGCGCGCCGAGATCGGCCGGCACTACCCGCCCTACTGGCAAGGCCTGCCGACCGAGGCGCACGTCGTCTTTGCGCGGCTCCTGCACGGGATCGACCCCGACGAGATCAGGATGGACCTCACGCCCGACGGCGACCGCGACGCGACGCGCGTCTGCTTCGTGCTGGCCGACCATCCGGGCCTCTTCGCCCGCATGGCCGGCGCGCTGGCGCTCGTCGGCGCCAACGTGGTCGACGCGCGCACCTACACGACCAAGGACGGCTACGCGACCGCGATCTTCTGGGTGCAGGACGGCGAGGGCCGCCCCTACGAGGCCGAGCGTCTGCCGCGCCTGCGCCAGATGATCCTCAAGACGCTCGCGGGCGAGGTGGTGGCGAACGAGGCGCTCGTCCGCCGCGACAAGCTCAAGAAGCGCGAGCAGGATTTCCGCTTCCCCACCTCGATCACCTTCGACAATTCGGGCTCCGACATCTACACGATCATCGAGGTCGACACGCGCGATCGCCCCGGCCTGCTGCACGATCTCGCCCGCACGCTGGCCGGCGCCAACATCTACATCTCGTCGGCGGTGATCGCGACCTACGGCGCGCAGGTGGTCGACAGCTTCTATGTGAAGGACATGTTCGGGCTGAAGATCCGGCAGGAGGCCAAGCAGGCGGCGCTCGAGAAGAAGCTGCGCGCCGCGATCGCCGCTGGCGCCGAGCGCGCCCACCGCGCCGAGTGAGGCCGCTTGCACCCGCCCATGCCGGCGGCTAGCAAAATCTTCCAGAAAGATTTTGCACAGAATTTTTGAGAAAATTCTGGCGCCGGCACCGCCGGACCGGAGGGAGACCCGGCAGCATGAAACCCATCCGCCTCGTCGCGGGCTTCCTCACAGTCGGCGCGTGGACGATGGCAAGCCGCGTCTTCGGCTTCGCTCGCGACATCCTGCTGGCGGCGAAACTCGGCGACGGACCGGTCGCCGAGGCCTTCGTCGTGGCCTTCGCCCTGCCCAACATGTTCCGCCGCTTCTTTGCCGAGGGCGCCTTCAACATGGCCTTCGTGCCGATGTTCTCGAAGAAGCTGGAAGGCGGGGCCGACGCCGAAGGCTTCGCGCGCGACGCCTTCTCGGGCCTCGCGGCGATCCTCGTGGTGTTCACGGTCGCCGCGCAGGTGGTCATGCCGTGGCTCGTGCTGGCGATGGCCTCGGGCTTCGCCGGCGACGAGCGGCTCGACCTCGCCACGATGTTCGGCCGCATCGCCTTTCCCTACATCCTGTTCATCTCGCTCGCCGCGCTGCTCTCGGGCATGCTCAACGCCACGGGGCGCTTCGCCGTCGCGGCCGCCGCTCCGGTGCTGCTCAACCTGATCCTGGTCGCGGCCATGCTGGGCGCCGGCTGGCTCGGCGCCGATGTCGGCCTCGCGCTCGCCTGGGCCGTGCCGATCGCGGGCATCGCCCAGCTTGCGCTGCTCTGGGTCGCCGCCATGCGCGCGGGCTTTCGCCTTGCGCCGCGCCTGCCGCGGCTGACGCCGGAGCTGCGCCGGCTCGCCCGTATCGCCGCGCCCGCCATTCTGGCTGGCGGCGTCATGCAGGTGAACCTGATCGTCGGCCGGCAGGTGGCGAGCTATTTCGACGGCGCGATCCAGTATCTCAACCTCGCCGACCGGCTCTACCAGCTGCCGCTTGGCGTGGTCGCCATCGCCATCGGCGTCGTGCTTCTGCCCGATCTCTCCCGCAAGCTCGCGGCGGACGACACGCAGGGCGGGCGCGACGCGTTCAACCGCGCCACCGAGTTCGCGCTCCTGCTGACGCTGCCCGCGGCACTCGCTCTCGTGCTCGTCGCACACCCGATCGTCTCGGTCCTGTTCGGGCGCGGTGCCTTCGATGCCGACGCGGTGGCGAACACCGCCCTCGTCGCAGCGATCTACGGGGCGGGGTTGCCCGCCTTCGTGCTGCAGAAGGTGCTGCAGCCGCTCTATTTCGCCCGCGCCGACACGGTGACGCCGTTCCGCTTCGCCGTGGTGGCGATGGTGGTCAACGCCGTTCTCGCCATCGGCCTGGCGCCGCTGATCGGCTTCGCCGCCGCCGCGTGGGCCACGACGCTGGCCGGCTGGGCGATGGTGGGGCTTCTGTGGTGGGGCAGCCGCGGCATGGGCGAGGCTGTGCGCGCCGATGCGCGCCTGCGCCGCCGGGCGCCCCGCATCGCCGTCGCCTCGGCCATCATGGGCGCGGGGCTCCTGGCGCTGGAGGCCGCGCTCGGCGGCGCGCTCTACGCCGCAACCCTGCGGTATGCCGCGCTCGCCGCCCTCGTCGGCGCGGGCATGGTCGCCTATTTCCTGGCCGCGCAGCTCGTCGGCGCCGCCTCGCTGCGGGAGATCAGAGCGGCGGTGCGGCGCCGCTGATCGGCTCCATTGCCTCGAAGCGCCGGACCCCGGCATCCTTTCATCCCGACCACCCAGCTTCGACGGCGCCGCACGCGCCTCCCCGCCTCAATGCGCCTCGGCCCAGCTCGCCCCGCGCCCGGCATCGACCACCAGCGGCACCGACAGCTCGACCGCCGGGTCGGCGGCACCCTCCATCTCGTCGCGGACGCGGGCGATCACCGCGTCGGCCGCGCCCTCGTCGACCTCGAAGACCAGTTCGTCGTGTACCTGCAGGAGCATCCCCGCCGGCAGGTCGCCCAGGGCCGCCTCCATCCGGACCATCGCGCGGCGGATGATGTCGGCCGCCGTCCCCTGGATCGGAGCGTTGATCGCCGCCCTGCGGGCGAAGCCCGCTCCGGGCCCGCTCACGTTGATCTCGGGCGTGTTGATGCGCCGGCCGAACAGGGTCTCGACGTAGCCGTGCTCCTTGGCGAAGCGCACGGTGTCGTCCATGTAGGCGCGGATGCCGGGGAAACGTTCGAAATAGCGGTCGATGAAGTCCTTGGCCTGCTCGCGGGGGATGCGCAGGTTGCGCGACAGGCCGAACGCCGAGATGCCGTAGATCACGCCGAAATTGATCGCCTTGGCCTGCCGACGGATCTCTGGCGTCATGGCATCCAGCGGCACGCCGAACATCTCCGAGGCGGTCGCGGCATGGATGTCCTGCCCCTCGCGGAACGCCTGCTTCAGCGCGTCGATCCCCGCGACATGGGCGAGGATGCGCAGCTCGATCTGCGAATAGTCGAGCGAGACCAGAACCTTGCCCGGCTCGGCGACGAAGGCCTGACGGATGCGCCGCCCCTCCTCGGTGCGCACGGGGATGTTCTGCAGGTTCGGGTCGGTCGAGGCGAGGCGCCCGGTGTTCGCCCCGGCGATCGAGTAGCAGGTGTGCACGCGCCCCGTCTCGGGGTTGATGTGATCCTGCAAGGCGTCGGTGTAGGTCGATTTCAGTTTCGACAGCGCGCGCCAGTCGAGCACGCGGGCGGGCAGGTCGTGCAGCGTCGCCAGATCCTCCAGCACGTCGGCGGGGGTCGACCAGGCCCCCGCCTTGCCCTTCTTGCCCCCCTCGAAGCCCATCTTCTCGAACAGGATCTCGCCGAGCTGCTTGGGGCTACCGACGTTGAAGGGCTCGCCCGCGAGGTCGTGGATCTCGGCCTCGAGGCCGGCCATCTTCTGCGCGAAGGCGGCCGACATGCGGCTCAGCACGTTGCGGTCGACCCGGATGCCGCGCATCTCCATCGCCGCGAGCACGGGGATGAGCGGGCGCTCCATCGTCTCGTAGACGGTCGTCACCCGCGAGCGGTGCAACTGCGGCTTGAAGGTGCGCCAGAGCCGCATCGTCACGTCGGCATCCTCGGCGGCGTAGGCGGCGGCGCGGTCGACGGGCACCCGGTCGAAGGTGATCTGCGCCCTGCCCGAGCCGATCAGCTCCTTGATGGGGATGCAGGTATGGGCGAGGTAGCGCTCGGCCAGCGCATCCATCCCGTGGCCGTGCAGACCGGCATGCATCGCGTAAGAGAGCAGCATCGTGTCGTCGATCGGGTCGACGCCGATACCGAGCCGGGCGAAGATCTTGCTGTCGTATTTCATGTTCTGCCCGACCTTGAGGATCGCGGGATCCTCGAGCATCGGCTTGAGCATCGCGAGCGCGCGGGCGCGGTCCATCTGCCCCTGCGCCAGAGCGCCGTTGCCGAACAGGTCGCCGCCGCCCTCGGTCCGGTGCGCGAGCGGCAGGTAGGCCGCCTGCCCCGGCTCGACGCAGAGGCTGACGCCGACCAGCTCGGCAGTCATGTCGTTCAACCCCGTCGTCTCGGTATCGACGGCGATGACGCCCCTGGCGTCGGCCCGGTCGAGCCAGGCCTGCAGCGTTGCCGCGTCGCGGATCACCTCGTAGGACGCGGGGTCGATGGGCGGCATCTCCGCCCCTGCCTCGCCCTCCGGCCTCGTCGGCTCGGGCACGGCGGGGGCGGAGATGCCGAAGGCCTCGGCCACGCGCCGGGTCAGCGTGCGGAACTCCATCCGCGCAAGGAAGGCCATCAGCGCGTCCATCTCCGGGGCGCGCCGCGCCAGATCGTCGAGCGCAAAGTCGAGCGGCACGTCGTCGTCGAGCGCCACCAGCTTCTTCGACAGGCGCACCGCCTCCTCGGCGGCGGCGACCTTGGGCGCGATGGAGCGCAGCACCTTTCCCCGCTCGCGCATCGTGATGAGCTGGCGCGCACCCTCGTTGCCCCTGGCCGCGAGCATCGCGAGATCCCCGGGCGACAGCTCCGGCCCCACGTCCTCACCCGTGAGCGCCTGCACGATCGCGGCCGCGTCGGTCTTCGAGCCCAGCTTCACCCTGCGCTCGAGCCGTTCCTCGACGTCGCGCGTCCAGGTCTCGATCTCCTCGGCGACCTCGGCCAGCGCCGCCTCGCGGGCGCCCGCGTCGAACAGCCGCTCGACCGGGCCCACGGCCTGCAGGAGCAGCGCGGCCGAGGGCGCCCCGATACCCTTGACGCCGGGGATGTTGTCGATGGTGTCGCCGGCGATGGCCTGCAGGTCGATCATCAGCTCGGGCGGCACGCCGAAGCGGGCGCGCACGCCCTCGACGTCCAGCCGCTCGTCGGGCTTGCCCTGCATCCCCGGCCGCACGATCTCGACCGACTCGTTGACCAGTTGCGCGAGATCCTTGTCGGACGAGACGATGGTGACACGCCCGCCCGCCTCGCGCGCCTGCCGGCAGAGCGTGGCGATGATGTCGTCGGCCTCGAAGCCCTCGATCTCCTCGCAGGCGACGTTGAAGGCGCGGGTTGCCTCGCGCGTCAGCGGGATCTGGGGGCGCAGATCCTCGGGCATCTCGTCGCGGTTGGCCTTGTAGGCGGCGTAGAGATCGTTGCGGAAGGTGTGGCTGCCCTTGTCGAAGATCACCGCGATATGCGTCGGCCCGCCGTCGCCGCCGTTTCCGTCGAGATAGCGGAACAGCATGTTGCAGAAGCCCGCGACGGCGCCGATGGGCGCGCCGTCGGACTTGCGGGTGAGCGGGGGCAGGGCGTGGAACGCCCGGAAGATAAAGGCCGACCCGTCGATCAGGTGCAGATGGTCCCCTTTGCCGAACGCCATGGCCGTCTCTCCCTGCGCGGTGCGCTCACGCATCTATCGCGGCGGGCGGCGGCGGTCCAGCGACGGCACGCGCAGGGCCGCGAGGGCGGGCAAGCGTCGGGTCAGGGTGCCTCGAGCCCGAACTTCGGCAGTACCTCGGCGGCGAAGCTTTCGTGCACGAACAGCTTGTCGCAATAGCCACACTCGACATAGCCCTCGTCGCGGTCGACCGAGAGCCAGACGCGCGGGTGTCCCAGCGCGCCCTCGCCCCCGTCGCAGGCCACGCGCCAGGCCGACACGATCTCGAACTCGGGCGGGGCGTGATCCTTTGGGGTGGCGCTCATCCTCGGGCCTTCCTGTTGCCGCCGGTGCGCGGGCCGGCTACGTGCGGCATAAGCAATCGCAGCCGGTCCGACAAGCGGGAGGAACGCCCATGACGGGCAATGCCATCGACATCGAGGGCCTGTCCAAGACCTATCGCGCCGAGGGCGGCATGCCCGAGAAGGTGGCGCTGGAGGGGGTCGACCTTGCGATCCCGAGCGGCTCGATCTTCGGGCTTCTGGGGCCGAACGGAGCGGGCAAGTCGACGCTCATCAACATTCTTGCTGGGCTGGTGACCAAGACCACGGGCCGCGTGTCGATCTGGGGCTTCGACCAGGACGTGAACCCGCGCCAGAGCCGCGCCGCCATCGGAGTGATGCCGCAGGAGCTGAATCTCGACCCGTTCTTCACCCCGCGCGAGAGCCTGGAGACGCAGGCGGGCCTCTACGGCGTGCCGAAAAAGGCCCGCCGCACCGACGAGATCCTCGAGATGATCGGGCTTGCCGACAAGGCCGATGCGTACTCGCGCTCGCTCTCGGGGGGGATGCGGCGGCGGCTGCTTCTGGGCAAGGCGCTGGTGCATTCTCCCGCCGTGCTGGTGCTCGACGAGCCGACGGCGGGCGTCGACATCGAACTGCGCCAGATGCTGTGGCAGAATGTCCGCCGGCTGAACGAGGCCGGCATGACGATCATCCTGACCACGCACTACCTGGAGGAGGCCGAGGAGATGTGCGACGAGATCGCCATCGTCGACCACGGCCGGGTGGTGGCGCAGGATTCGACCGCGAACCTCCTCGGCCGGCTCGATGCAAAGACCCTCGTGATCGTGCCCGAGGGCGCAGCCCCCGACGACATAACCCTGCCCGAGGGGGTGACGCTCGAGCGTCGGGCAGGGGGCGCGCTGGCCTTCGGCTACAGGCGCGGGCAGACGGGGCCGGAGGACGTGCTCGACGCGGTGCGCGCCGCCGGCATCCGCATCGCCGAGCTGGCGACGGAAGAGCCCGACCTGCAGGACGTGTTCCTGGCGCTGACCTCCGGCACGGCAGCGCGGGCGGCCTGATGTTCCGTCAGGTACGGCCGGGCGACGCCTGGCTCGCGGGGCGCCGCCCCTTTCTGCGGCTTCTGGCAGAGGCGGCCGAGCGGCTGGGCGGCCGGCTGGAGCTCGAGGAGCGGTTCGGCCATGTCGGGCGCTACCACGGCCCCGGCGGCGTGGTGCGCCCGATCTTCGGCAATGCGCTGGGGCTGAACGCGGAAGCCGCGGCGATGCTGGCCGCCGACAAGAGCTACACCGCCGAGGCGCTCGCCGCCGCGGGGCTGCGCACGCCGCGAGGCGTGGTGCTGTTCTCGCCCGCCTACGCCGCGCGGATGCGGCTGAAGAACGCGGCCGTGGCCGAGGCCTTGCCCGGCCCGGACGACGCCGCGCGACGTGCCGCACGGCTCGGCTGGCCCCTGATCGTCAAGCCCAACAGCGGGTCCGAGGGGCGCGGCGTGGCGCGCGCCGACGACCCGGAGGAGCTGGCGGCCGACCTCGCCGCGCTGTTTTCCACCGACGACCGGGTGCGGGTGGAGGAATGGGTGCCGGGCCTCGACACCCGCGTGACGGTGCTCGACGGGGCGGTGCGGCTGGCCTATCGCCGCCTGCCGCCGGCGGTCCGGGGCGACGGGGTGCAGCCCGTGCGCATGCTGGCCGCCGCGGCGCTGGCAGAACTCGCCGCCCGCCACCGGGGGCCGAAGCTGTCGGTCGACGACCCGCGCGTGGCGCGGGCTCTGGCGGCGCAGGGCACCGCCCTCGACACCGTGCCCGAGGCAGGGCGGGAGGTGCGCCTGCTCGACACCGCGAACCTCTCGGCCGGCGGACGGCTCGACGACCTGACGGGGCGCCTCTGCCCTGACGCCGAGGCGCTGGCGATCCGCGCGGCGGCGATCCTCGGGCTGCGCTTCGCGGGCATAGACCTGCGCGCCGCAGACCTGACGGTGGGTGCGGCGGACGCCGTGGTGATCGAGGTCAACGCCGCGCCGGGCCTCGACTTTTTCGGCAGCCACGGCGAGGCGCAGCGGGCGCGGGCGCTGGAACTCGTGACCGACGCGCTGTCGCGCTGAGCGTCATCCTGCCTGGAGCATCCGGCCCAGGCCCCGCCCGCCGACCACATGCACGTGGAAATGTGGCACCTCCTGCACGCCGTCGACCCCGGCGTTGGACAGCAGGCGATAGCCCTTTTCGGCCCCTTCTGGCGCGACGCCCGTCTTGCGGATGACCTCGCCCACGACGCGGTTGAAATCGGCCAGTTCGGCGTCCGACGCCTCGGCGGCGAAGTGGTCGAAATTGACGTACTTACCCTTGGGGATCACCAGGACGTGCACCGGCGCCTGCGGGCGGATATCCTCGAAGGCGAGGGTGTGCTCGGTCTCCAGCACGGTGGTGTTGGGGATCTCGCCGCGCAGGATCTTCGCGAACACGTTGTCGTCGTCGTAAGCGTAGGCCATCCGTTCCTCCTTCAGTCGTCGAACAGGCGGGCCGCCTGCAGCAGCGCCTCTGCCTCGCCCTCGGGTATAGAGAGAAACGCGGCGAGCGACACCGCCCCGTCGCCCTCTGTCCCGCCCGCGCCCTGGCGCAGGCGGTGCAGATGGGTGAGCCCCGCCGTGGCGAGCGCGTCGCTCTCGTGACGGATCGCCCGGCGCACCGCGGGCAACAGCCCCGCCATCACATCCGGCGGGGTCGCCTCGCCGGCGAGGCCCGAGCGTCGCGCATGGCCCGCGAGCCAGTCGTCGTCCATCGCGCACTGGATCTCGAGCACGCGGACGGTGGCGTGCGCGGCGTCGAAGTCCAGCATGATGTCGAGCCGCTCGGGATCGACGCAGAGCAGAAGCCGGTCGGCATGGTGATGGGCGAGCAGCAGGTGCACCAGCGCCCGGCGATGGCGGGTGCGCTTGTCGAGCGACCCTTCGGCGCCGCCTAGGTCGGGCAGCACGGCGCCCCAGTCGTCGAAGACGTATCCGTGCGCCGGCATCAGCCCGGCGGCGCGCACCGCCTCGACCAGCCGCTGCGCCACGTGCCATTTCTTGCAGGCGACGAGCAGCAGCTCCTGGTGGCGCTCGAGCGTGGCGTCGGCCTCCCAGAAGCGGGGCGCGAAGCGGCGCCCCTCGCGCCCCTGCGCGGTGAGGAAGCGGAAGAGCCGCGCGCCCTCGCCCGAGACGTGGAACTCTGCGCCGTCATCGGCCCAGAGCGCACGCAGCCGCCCCTGCAGCCCGGTCGCCTCGGAGCTGATCTTGCGCGCGAACAGCGCGTCCTGCGCCACGAGCAGGTCGTAATGGTCGTTGTAAAAGGTCGCGGGCATCCCGTAATCGGTGAACAGCAGGAAGGTGAGCGCGCGGTTGCGGATCTCGTCCCACGGCACGAGATGGCGCACGAGGGTCTGGAAGAACGTCTCGTCGGGAATCCACGTGGTGCGGAAGAAGCGCACAACGTCGGGCCTGCGATCGACGAAGTCGAGCACGCGCTCGGCCGTGGCACGGCGCAGGCACCACCACTGGCTGCCGATATGCACCCTCAGGCCCTGCGGCGGGGCCCGGCGCAGGCGCAGCAGCTCCTGCACGGCGAGCGAGCCGTAGAACAGCCGCCTGGCACGGCGCTCGTTGAAGACATGGCGATAGATCAGCCGTTCTTCCTTGAGGCCCGTCCTGATCCAGTCGCTGTCGAAGAAGTCGTGGCTTTCGATGAAGTCGGCGTTCTCGCGGTCGAGCAGGGCCCCGGCATGGGCCGCCGACTTCACCGGGGCGCAGTCGCCCGACAGAAGGTAGACATGGGTCGCGTCGGGAAAAGCCCTGAGTGCGGCGCGCAGCGTCTCGAGCGTGGCGGCGACGAGCGACCAGTCGCCCCAGCCGCAGCGCAGCCGCCGGGGGGCGAAGGCGACGCCCGTCTCGCCCGCCAGCCCCTCGCGGATGCGGTCGAACTCCGCCGCCGGTGCGCGCGCGTCGTAGTGGATGGCCACCGCGCTCCCCCCCGCGAGCAGGCCGCAGGCCTGGGCGATCACCGCCTCCGGCTCCTTGTGGGCAAGAAGGAGGAAGGCAATCCGCGCCATCGAAGCTCCGTGGTGACACACTCGCCCCGACTTTGCGCATCACGGCGGCGGGGGCAATTGCGCGTCAATCCTTTGTGGGGTCAATGTGGCTGCGCGGCGCGCAAGCGGCCAGGGCCAGGGGCAGGGGCAGGGAGCGAGGGAGATGGGCTTTCCCGGCGTGTGGATGACCGAGACCGAAAGCATGGTCTATCGCGTGGTGCCGAAATGCGCCTGCTCGACCGTCGGTCAGATCATGTTCTATTCCGACCACGGCCACTTCTTCGACGGCGACATCCACGACGCGACCGAGGGCCTGCACAAATGGGCGCGCGACGACAGCCGCGACGCCATCTCGCGGGTCGTGCGGGAGCACGGGGCGCCTGCCTTCACCGCAGTGCGCAACCCGTTCTCGCGCATCCTGTCGTCGTTCTTCGACAAGATCTGCGGCATCCAGCGCAACGGGCGCCGCTATCGAGGCAACCTCGTGCCGCTTCTGATCGAGAAATACGGGGTGGAGGTGGGCAGCCCCGACGACGGCTTCGCCTTCGACCAGGTGCGCAGCTTCCGGCGGTTCCTGCTTTTCGCGCGCGACACGATCCGCTGGAAGCGGCCGATGGAGCCCGACATCCACTGGTCGGCGATGGCGAGCCACATCTCGACCTTCGTCCACAATGGCGGCCAGTACGACGCGATCTTTCCCGTCGAGCGGTTCGACGCCGGCATGGCCGAGGTGCTCGCGCGCTGCACGACGCCCCATCCAGTCGACCTCGCCGCAATCCCCCGCTTCAACGAGAGCGAGGGGCACGGGCCGAAGCGGGCGCACCCGGTCGAGGACTATTTCGACGACCTCGCGATGCACCTGATGTGGGAGATCTACCACCGCGATTTCCAGCTCTTCGGCTACGCCTTCGACCCGGCGACGAAGGCGCCCGCGCGCGGCATCGACCTCGACGAAGTGCACGCGGTGCTCGGCGAGTGAGCAGCAGACTCCCGATCGCTTCAGGGGAGCTGGAAGCGGCTCCACAGGCCGTCGGGCCGCTCCCGAAGACTGCATAGATAGGGCGCCGCATCGCTGCCAGCCGGGATGGCTCAGGCCAGCCCCGCCTCGGCGAAGCGGGTGCGCATGTCGGCCTCGGGGCGCGGGCCCATGTGCGAGATCACCTCGGCCGCGGCCATCACCCCCATCTTCCCGCAGGTTTCGAGATCGCGGCCCGTCGACAGCCCGTAAAGGAACCCGGCGGCGAACTGGTCGCCCGCGCCGGTGGCGTCGATCGGCGTCGTCCTTTCCACCGGCACCTCCACCCGCTCGCCACCCCGGATCAGGATCACCGGATCCCCCGAGCGCGTGCAGACCACCGTCTCGCAATCCTTCGCCGCGTGGCGCAGCGCGTCGTCGAGGCTGGCCGTTTCGTAGAGGCCCAGCCATTCCTTCTCGTTGCCGATGACGAAGGCCATGTCGTCGCGCACCAGCACGCGGAAATCCTCGCGGTGGCGGTCGACGCAGAACGGATCGGACAGCGCGATCCCCGGCTTGCCGCCCGCCTCGTGGCAGAGCCGCGCGGCCCGCAGGAACGCCTCCTTCCCCTTGTCCTTGTCGAAGAGATAGCCCTCGAGGAACAGGATCTCGGCGCCCTTCGCCACCTCGTCGGGCACGTCGCGGGGGCCCAGTTCGGCGGAGATGCCGAGATAGGTGTTCATCGAGCGCTCGCCATCGGGCGAGACGAAGATCATGCAGCGCGAGGTGGGCAGTTCGCCGTCGGCAACGGGCGGGTTGACGAAATCGCAGTTCACCTCCGCCATGCCCTCGGCATAGTGGCGGCCCAAAGCGTCGTCGTGGACGCGGCCCATGAACGCCGTCGTCACCCCCAGCGCGCCGAGTCCGGCCATCGTGTTGGCGACCGAGCCGCCGGGCACCTGCGTGCGACCGTCCATGGCGGCATAGAGGCGCTCGGCGCGGTCGCGGTCGACCAGCGTCATGATCCCCTTCTCGATGTCCATCATCTCGAGGAAGTCCTCGCCGGCGTGCGTGAGCACGTCCATGATGGCGTTTCCGATACCGGCGACCTGATACGTGCGGGTCATGCGACTCCTTCCTTGCAGCAATACTCTTCCAGCAGGCACACGTCGCAGCGGGGCTTCCGCGCGGTGCAGACGTAGCGACCGTGCAGGATAAGCCAGTGATGGGCGTGGCGCTGGAATTCGGCCGGCACATGGTCTTCGATCGCACGCTCGACGGCAAGGGTGTCCTTGCCGGGCGCGATGCCGGTGCGGTTGGCGACGCGAAAGATGTGGGTGTCGACGGCCTGCGCCGGCATACCCCACCACATGTTGAGCACGACGTTGGCCGTCTTGCGCCCGACGCCCGGCAGCGACTGCAGGGCGGCGCGGGACGAGGGCACCTCGCCGCCGTACTCGTCGACGAGGATGCGCGAGAGCTTCATCACGTTGCGGGCCTTGTTGCGGTAGAGGCCGATCGTCCTGATGTGGTCGGTCAGCGCCTCCTCACCGAGGTCGAGCATCTTCTGCGGCGTGTCGGCCACCTCGAAGAGCGGCCCGGTGGCCTTGTTGACGCCCTTGTCGGTCGCCTGCGCCGAGAGGGCCACGGCCACGAGCAGGGTGAAGGCGTTGGTGTGCTCCAGCTCGCCCTTCGGCTCGGGCTCAGCGGCTTGGAAGCGCTCGAAGATCGTCTTGATCGTGGCATAGGGCAGCTGCTTGGCGGGCACGGGCGTTCCTGTCGCTGGGGTCTTGCGCGGTGTAGCGTGCAACGCGGGCGATGCAAGCGAGGCGCAGGATCCGGGTCGCGCGAGGCCTTTCCCGGCGCTAGATCGGCGGTGAGGACGGAGGGCGAGAGATGGACGGAACCGGGATCGACACGGCGCGCGAAGGCTACCATTTCCACGTCGTGCGGCGGGCGCTCGACGAGATCGACGCGGCCGAGGCGCCGCTCTCGCTCGAGGAGCTGGCGGCGCGGATGCGCATGAGCCCCGCGCATTTCCAGCGCGTGTTCAGCCGCTGGGTGGGCGTCTCGCCCAAGCGATACCAGCAATACCTCGCCGTCGACCATGCGCGGGCGCTGCTGCGCGCGCGGCACACCACGCTCGCGACGGCCGACGCGGTGGGCCTGTCGGGCGGCGGGCGCCTGCACGACCTGTTCCTGCGGTGGGAGGCGATGGCGCCGGGCGACTACGCACGGGGCGGGGCGGGGCTGACGATCCGCTGGGGATGGTTCGACACGCCCTTCGGCGCGGCGCTGGCGATGGGCACCGACCGGGGCCTGTGCGGCATCGGCTTCGCCGCCGAGGCAGGGCGCGGGGAGACCTTCGCCGACCTCGCCGGGCGCTGGCCGGCGGCAAGGTTCGTCGAGGATGCCGCGCCCCTGCGCGGCTGGGTCGAGGCGGCCTTCGGCGGGGGCGGCGAGGCCCGGGTGATGATGATCGGCGCGCCGTTCCAGATCAAGGTGTGGGAGGCGCTGGTCACCGTGCCCTCGGGCCATGTCACCACCTACTCCGACATCGCCTCGGCCATCGGCCACCCAAGGGCGGTGCGTGCGGTCGGCACGGCCGTGGGACGCAACCCGGTCAGCTGGCTGATCCCCTGCCACCGGGCGCTGCGCAAGTCGGGGGGCCTCGGCGGCTATCACTGGGGCCTGCCGGTCAAGCGCGCGATGCTCGCCTGGGAGGCGGCGCGCGCCGAGGCGGGAGCGGACGCGGCCGCAAGATAGGCGAGCCTCTGCCGAGCGGCGCCCTTTCATCGGCGGATCGACGGTGCAATACGACCGCGCAGACGTTACCATGTCGCGCAACAGACAAAAACAACGAAGGCAGACCCATGAGCATCCGTATCACCGCCGCCCTTTCCCTCTCGGCCATCCTGGCCCTTTCGGCCTGCACCGACCCGGCCGCCTTCAACACGGCGCCGGGCTCCGACCCCAACCGCACGCGCGACGGCGCGATACTCGGCGGCATCCTCGGCGGCGCCGCCGCGGCGATAGGCTCCGACGAGCGAGACCGGGGTCGCAACGCCGTCGTCGGCGCGGCGGTCGGCGCCGGCATCGGCGGCGCCATTGGCAATCGGCTCGACCGGCAGGAAGCGGCCCTCCGCCAGGAGCTCGGGGACGGGCGGATCAGCATCGAGAATACTGGCGAGGTGCTGATCGTGCGGATGCCGCAGGACATTCTCTTCGCCGTCGACAGCGCCGAGTTGCAGCCGGCCGTGGTGCCCGACCTGCGCGCGGTGGCGGCGAACCTCAACCGGTTCCCGGACGGGACGGTCGAGGTGGTCGGCCACACCGACAACACCGGCGCGGCGAGCTACAACCTGCAGCTTTCGCAGCGGCGGGCGCAGTCGGTCTCCAACGTGCTGACGGCGGCCGGAGTGCCGCAGGGGCGCCTCGCCGTGCGGGGCGTGGGCGATGACCAGCCGCGCGCGTCGAACCTGACGCCCGAGGGCAGGGCGCAGAACCGGCGCGTCGAGATCATCATCCGCCCCTCGAGCTAAGCTGCCGCCGCAAGCGGGGGGCCAGCCCCCCGGCCGACCCCTTCGGGGCCGGCTCCCCCCGGAGTATTTCGGCCAAGATGATGGAGCGGGCGGTGCGACAGGCGGAGGGGAGTCACGGGATGCCGTTTTCGCCGGTGGAGACGGAAAAGATCAGCGCCGCCGTGGTGCGGCAGGTGGAGCTCCTGATCCTGCGGGGCATCCTGCGACCGGGAGAGCGGCTGCCGGCCGAGCGCGACCTGGCGGAGCGGCTGGGGGTCTCGCGCCCCTCGCTGCGCGAGGCCGTCGCCGAGCTCGAGGCACGCGGGTTGCTCGCGCGGCGGGCGGGGGCCGGCATCTTCGTGGCAGACGTGCTGGGATCGGCCTTCGCGCCCGCCTTGGTGCGGCTGTTTTCGGCACATGACGAGGCGGTGTTCGACACGATCGCCTTTCGCCGCGACATGGAGGGGCTGGCGGCCGAGCGGGCGGCGCGGCTGGGCTCGGACACCGATCTTGCGGTGATCGACACGATCTTCGGCAAGATGGAGGCGGCGCATTCCAAGCGCTCGGGCGCCGACGAGGCCGCGCTCGACGCCGAGTTCCACATGGCGATCGTCGAGGCGAGCCACAACGTGATCATGCTGCACATGATGCGGTCGATGTACGACCTCCTGCGCGAGGGCGTATTCTACAACCGGCAGATGATGTTTCGCCGGCGGACGACCCGGGCGGCGCTGCTCGCCCAGCACCGGGCGATCAACGACGCGCTGCAGGCGCGCGACGCCGCGGCGGCCCGGGCTGCGGTGGCGGCGCATCTCGACTATGTCGAGCAGGCGCTGGTGGAAAGCCGCAAGGCCGAGCGGAACGAGGCCGTGGCGCGCCAGCGCCTGGAGCACGAGACGCGGCGCTAGGCCCGGTCACACGATACCCCCGGTCGCACGCGGCCGGGGGGTTGTCGTGCATCCGTTCCCGCGCTGCCTCAGTGGAGACGGGCGTCGACCACCGACAGGCTCTCGTCGATCAGCCTTGCGCTGTCCTCCGGCCCCAGCTGAGTGCGGATGACGTCGGCGGCGGCCGCCACCGCGACCTGCGCGGCGCTGTTGCGGACCTCGCGCACCGCCGCCTCTTCGGCCGAGGCGATCTGGTCTTCCGCCGCCTTGAGGCGACGGGCGATTGTGCGCTCGAGCTCCTTCTTGGCCTCGGCGGCGCCGGCCTCTGCGTCAGCCCTGGCCTGGGCGACGATGCGCTGCGCCTCCTCCTGCACGTCCTTCTGCTTGCGCTCGAACTCGGCGAGCAGGGTCTGCGCCTCTTCGCGCAGGGCGCGGGCATCGTCGAGTTCCTTGCGGATCGTCTCGGCGCGCTGGTCGAGCATGCCCGTGAGAATGCCAGGCACCTTGAAATAGACGAGGATGCCGACGAAAACCGCGAACGCGATCAGGACGACGAAATCGGAGTTGCGGAGCGACACCCACGGGTAGTCTCCGGAGGCCGCGAGGGCGGGGCCCGCAGATATCGCCAGAGCGATCCCCGCGGCGACTGCGAACGGCGGTCTCATCGGGCGTCTCCCTTGATGCGATCGGAAACCGCGCGCTCCACCGCGGCCGGATCCGCCTTGCGGCCGAGCGCGGCGACGATCTCGGCGGCGACGTCCCGGGCCACGGCCTCGACGTTCTGCACCGCGGTCTCGCGGATCTCGCCGATGCGCTTCTGGCTCTCGGCGGTTCGGGCGGCGATCTCGGCCTCGGCCTTATCCGTCGCGGTGGCCACTTCCGCGTCGATGCCGGCGCGGGTCTCGGCGCCGATCTTCTGGGCCTCGGCGCGGGCGTCGGCCAGCGCCTTCTCGTAGGCGCGCTCGGCCTCCGCCGCCTTGAGCTTGAGTTCTTCGGCCGCGGCGATGTCGTTCGTGATGGCGCCGTTGCGCTCGGCGATCACGGCCTCGATCCGCGGCAGGGCCACGCGCGTCAGGATCAGGTAGATCGCGCCGAGGGCGACGATCAGCCAGAAGATCTGGTTGGGATACCAGTCGAAGCAGAGTTGCGGCATGCCGATGGCGCCGCCGTCGGGACCGACGCACCGGCCGACCGCCCCCGCATCCACCGTGCCTGCTGTCTCTTCGGTCGCCATTCAGGTGCTCCGTCGGACTGGGTTGCCGCGGCGGGGCGGTGCCCCGCCGCTGGCGGCAAGGATCGATCGCGAGAGGATCAGACGGCGAACATCAGCAGAAGCGCGACGAGGAACGAGAAGATGCCCAGCGCCTCGGCGAAGGCGATGCCGATGAAGAGGGTCGCGGTCTGGCCCGCGGCGGCGGAGGGGTTGCGCAGGGCGCCGGCGAGGAAGTTGCCGGCCACGTTGCCCACCCCGAGGGCGGCGAGGCCCGCGCCGAGGCCCGCGACGCCCGCGCCGATGAACTGACCCATTTCCGCGATGTTGCCTTCCATGTCCGATGCTCCTTGCGTTTGTCCGGAATTGGCGTGGTTTGTTGGTGTCCCCCGCGCCCGCCGCCTCAGTGGTGCGGGTGCAGCGCGTCTCTGAGGTAGACGCAGGTGAGGATGGTGAAGACGTAGGCCTGGATGAAGGCCACGAGCAACTCGAGTGCGTAGATCGCCACCATGCCGCCGATGGCGAGCGGCGCGATGGCGACGGCGGCGGCGAAGCCGGCGAACACCTTCATCACCGCATGCCCGGCCGTGATCGCGCCCGCGAGACGGACGGAGTGGCTGACGGGGCGCACGAAATACGAGATCAGTTCGATCACCGCGAGCACCGGGCGCAGCACGAGCGGCGCGCTCTCGACCCAGAACAGGCTGAGGAAGTCCTTGCCGTTCTTGATGAAGCCGATGGCCGTGACGGTGACGAAGACGGCGAGCGCCATGACGGCGGTGACCGCGATGTGGCTGGTGGTGGTGAAGGCGGTGGGGACGAGGCCCAGGAGGTTCCCGAACAGGATGAACAGGAACAGCGTCATGATGTAGGGGAAGTATTTCAGACCGTCGCGGCCGGCCACGTCTTCGACCATCTTGTGGATGAAGCCGTAGGTCAGCTCGGCCATCGACTGCCCGCGCGAGGGGATGACGGCACGCGCCGACGAACCCGCGACCATCAGCAGCGCGACGCCCGCCACACCGAGCGCCATCCACAGCGTGACGTTGGTGGGGGTGTACCAGTTCACCACGTCGCCGCCGAAGAGCGGTTTCACGATGAACTGGTCCATCGGGTAGATGGAAAAGCCGCCGCCTGTCGCCTCGTCTGCCACGTGCCTACCTCTCGTCCGTTCTGCCGGGCGGCCTGGCGGCCCGCCCTTCCGTCTCGTCGCGCGGGGCGTCGCCGCCCTGCCCCGTGTCGTCGCCGCCCGCCTCGTGCGCCTGCGGCGCGCGGGCCTGCACCTCGCGGGCGGTGCGCAGCATCACGTTGATGCCGGCGGCCAGCCCGAAGCCGAGGAAGAGCACCATCAGGATGGGGGTCGTGCCGAACAGCGTGTCCAGCCCGAGCCCGATGGCGAGGCCGATGCCGAGACCGGCCACCAGCTCCGTCACCATCCGCCAGGCGAGATTGGCCTGGCTGTAGTGTTCCTCCTGGTGCGGGCGTCGCTCCGTCTTGCCCCTGGCGGCGGCGATCTTCGCCTCAAGCCGGCGCAGACGCTCGCTGTCGCTCTCGTCGGGCACGTGGCGCCCCCCGCTCCGTCGCCGAGGTGTCTAGGCAGAGGGCACGCGGGAGTCAATCGCCGCGCCGCGGCATGGCAGAAGACGCCAAATCACTGAAAAGCAACGACTCCTCACGCGGAGTCGTCGCGGGCGCCCGGCGACGCCCGGGCGAGCACGGGAGAGCCAAGTTCAACCGCGCGGTTGAGAATGGCGCCCCCAACGCACGGCGAATGTTGACGCGGAGGGCGGGCGCTGCCAAGCGGAGGCATCCATGACCCGCCCCGGCGCCGATATCGTTCCGCTCCATCCGCGCCCCGGCCCCGAAGCCGAGGCCGCGGCGCTCGACGCCGTGTTCGCCGCGCTGGCCGATCCCACGCGCCGCCGCATCCTGGCGATGCTGTTGGAAGACGACATGGCGGTCACCGACGTGGCAGAGCCCTTCGAGATGTCGCTCGCGGCCATCTCCAAGCATCTCGGCGTGCTGACCCGAGCGGGGCTGATCAGCCAGGAGAAGCGCGGGCGGATCACCTGGTGCCGGCTCGAGCCCGACGCGCTGCGCGCCGCCTCGGTCTGGATGCAGGGTTTCGGCCAGTTCGAGCCGGTCGACCTCGACGGGCTGGAGCGCCTGCTCGTCGGCGGGGGCCTCCTGCCCCGAACCGACGCGGCCGACGACGGCGAGGCGTCGTGAGGGTCAGCCCTTGCCGCCCCACTCCCCGGCCTTGTCCTTGAGGAACTTCACCAGCGTCTGCACCTTGGCCGTGCGGTGAAGATCGACATGGGTGACGAGCCAGACGGGCACCGCGCAATCCGGATCGGGGGGCGCCACCTGCACCATCCCGGGCCGTCGCTCCGCCATCCCGACGGGCATGAAGCCGATACCGGCGCCTGCCTCCACCCCGTCGACCACCGTGCGGTCACGCGAGGCACGGTAGCGGATCTGCGACGCCGGGATCATCTCGTGCATCCAGCGGTAGAAGGGCGCGCGCGCCCCGTCCGACTGGATCGAGACGAAGCGGTGCCCCGCCCACTCTCCCGGCGTGACGGGGCCATGCCGGTCGAGGTAGCCCTCGGTCGCGTAGAGCGCCATCTCCATCGTGAAGAAGTGCTGAACGACGTTGTCGGGCTCCTCGGGCCGGGCGCCGGCGCGGATCGCAACGTGCGCTTCGCCGTATTCGAGCCGGTAGACCCGCTCGTCGGAGAGAAACCGCACCGAGACGTCCGGGTGCCCCTCCATGAACTCCACCAGCGCGGGCGCGACGCGGGGCGACAGGATCGGCAGCGAGGTGACGATCAGGTCGCCGGTCACGCCGGCCCCCTGCCCCTTGATGCGGCCGATCAGCTGGGTGAACTGGTCTTCGGTCGTGGCCGCGACGCGCAGCAGATCCTGCCCCGCCTCGGTGGGGGTGTAGCCGCGGGCGTGCCGCTGGAAGAGCTTGGTGCCGAGCCGCGCCTCGAGCGCATCGACATGGCGGATCACCGTGGCGTGGTGAACACCGAGCGCCTCGGCCGCGCCCGACACGGTGCCGAGGCGCGCGACGTGAAAGGCGGTGCGGATCTCGTCCCAGGTATCGACGGCCATGTGCTGCTCCCCTGCCCTTGCCGAATGATCTATACGTGCAAATTCGCACAATTAAGCAGGATTTTCATCCCAATTGCGCGTGGGGCGCATCAAGGGACGAGATCCGCCGTCTTGCGCGACGCAGCACGGGCCGCCAGACTGACCCGCATGGCGCTGGAGACGAAATCGGTGGCGTTCCGCGTGTCCGGCCGGGTGCAGGGCGTGTCGTTCCGCGCCTGGACCGAGGCCGAGGCGCGGCGTCTCGGGCTGTCGGGCTGGGTGCGCAATCGCGACGACGGCGATGTCGAGGGCGTGGCCGCCGGCCCGACGGGCGCAGTCGACCATCTGCTCGCGCGGCTGCACGAGGGGCCGCGCCGTGCCAGGGTGACGGAGGTCGAAGCCGGGCCGACCGACGCGCCTGCCGGCAACGGATTCGAGATCCGCGCCTGACCCTCAGAACGCGACTGTGACGCCGAAGATCGGGCCGGAGAACGTGGCGTCGATCGTCGCCCCCTCGTCCTGGTAGTCGACACGCAACTGCCGGTAGCCGGCGGAAAGAACCAGCCGGTCGGTCGCGGCGTAATTGACCGTCGCCATGATCTGCCCCGTCTGATCCGAGCCGACGCCGAAGCCGCCGACGTCACCATAGGCGATCAGCGACCAGTCTTCGGCAAGACCGATGCGGGTGCGAGCGGCCAGTATCGGGTCGGCGAAGCTGACGTTGCGGCTGGCCGAAACGCCGAGGGCCGACACGGCGAGGCGCGCATCGAGGCTCCAGAACCGGGCACCGGCGAGAAAGTCGATCGTCCAGGCCGGATTGGCCTGCGCGCGGTAGCCGACGGCGAGCGTGAGCGAGCTCTGCGTGACCTCGCCCTCGGCGGGCAGCCCAGGCGGCAGGCTGCCCCCGCGCGAGCTGGACGAGGTGCTGAAATCGCCGAGCGCCACGAAACGTCCCTGCCGCACGAGACCGGAGACGAAGAACGCGCCGTCGAGATCCTCGAGCACCTCCGAGAACGCGCTGTCGAACTCGAGTTCGGGCCCGCGCGCGAGGGGCCGGATCGAGCCGCCGATGCCGGTGGCCCAGACGTAGGGCGTGATCTGCGCGGCACGGTCGGCGGACTGCGCCGGGGCGACGGCGGGAGCGCAGAGAGCCACGGCAAGGGCGGCGGCCGCGCGGATCATGCGAGCGCGTCTTTCACCAGGGCGCCGCCTTTCATGATGAGCGGCAGGTTGGCGACGGGGTCGTCCAGCCAGTCGAGCCCCGCCTCCGGGTCGCCCTCGACGACCAGCAGGTCGGCCGGCGCCCCTTCTTCGATCACGCCCAGCCGGCCTTCGTAGGGCGCGCGCTCGCCCGACAGCGCCAGCAGCTCGCCCGCCGCGCCGGTGGCCATGCGCAGCGCCTCGAGCGACGGCATGAAGCGGGTCAGCTTGGCGAGCTGTCGGCCCTGGCTGGGCGTGCCGGCGGGGTTCATCAGGATATCGGTGCCGAAAGCCATGTTGACACCCTCGGCGCGGCCCTCCTCGAACGCGCGCACGGTGCCCTGCGCCACCTCCATCTGCTTGGCCTGCTGGCGGGGGTCCGACTTGGGGTTGGCGTCCTCGTCGGCGAGGAAGGGCTGGATCGACCACCACGCCCCCTCTTCGCGCATCATGCGGATCGTCGCGGTATCGGCGAGCTGGCCGTGCTCGATCGACTTCACGCCGGCCCGGAGCGCGCGCTGGATGCCTTGGGCCGTGTAGACATGGGCGCAGACATAGGTGCCCCAGTCGGCGGCGGCGCGCACGGCGGCTTGCATCTCCTCCTCGAGAAACTGGAGCGAGTCCAGCGGGTCGTAGAGCGACGAGACGCCGCCGCCGGCCATGATCTTGACCTGGCTCGCGCCCTTCATCAGTTGCTCGCGGGCACGGCGCAGCACCTCGGCCCGCCCATCGGCAAGCGCGGCGACACCGACCCGCTCGGCGTAGGCGAGATCGCCGTCGGCGCGGGGCAATTCGTTGAGCAGGCGAAAGTCGCCGTGGCCCGAGGTCTGCGAGATCATCGCGCCCGAGGGAAAGATGCGGGGGCCGGGCAGCACGCCCCGGTCGATGGCCAGTTGCAGGCCGAAGGCGGGGCCGCCGGTGTCGCGCACGGTGGTGAAGCCGCGCATCAGCGTCGCCCCGGCCTCGCGCCCGGCCATCAGGTGGACGAAGCCGATATCGGCGGCCATTGCCTGCGTCTGCGTGACCGCCACGAGGGTGGAATGCCAGTGCGCGTCGATCAGTCCGGGGATCACGGCGCGGCCGCCGCAGTCGATCCGCTCGGCCTCCTCCGGGCCCTGCCCCGCCGCGGGCAGCGCGGCGATGCGGTCGCCCTCGATCAGGATATCGCGCCCCTCCTGCATCGCCAGCGTCATGCCGTCGAAATGGCGCAGGTTGGTCAGCAGGAGAGGCCGGCCCGGCGTCTGCGCCCGCACCTCGCCGGGGGCGAGCCCGAAGCCCGCGAACATGCCCAGCACCGCCGCCGTGCCGCCGAGCATCTGGCGGCGGGACAGGTCGGCCTCGATCCGGGCGAAGGCGGCCTGCGTCTGCGGCGCGCCGCATAGGCACATGTCGATGGCCGCGCCGTTGGCGGCGGCTTCGGCGCAGGCAAGGCACATGGTCGCGTCTCCGTGGGCGGCGGCAAGGGCGAAATCCGCTGGTCAGACCATGCCCGATGCGGCCGGCGCGCAATACCCGTTTTCCGCGTGGCGCGACATCTGCGGCCGGGCCTGAGGACTTCTGGCCAGCCCCCCCGCGGCGAAGCCATTTGCGCCGCCCGCGCCCCACCAGTGGACCGCGGCTTGACTTGGGCGCACCGCGGCGCTAACGGCCTGCGCACGCTCCGGAAGTGCATTCGCTTCCGGTCCCGCCCCAGCGGCGGGATCGCCCCCCACCAGCGCGTCGCGCCCGTGGGGGCGTTTGCGGTTTGGTGCGTACCCTCCCATCTGGGGGCGACGAGGAAAAGGCAGAGGGGCCGACATGTTCGAAAATCTCTCCGAACGCCTGTCCGGCGTCTTCGACCGGCTTACCAAGCAGGGCGCGCTGACCGAGGACGACGTCAAGACGGCGCTGCGCGAGGTGCGCGTGGCGCTGCTCGAGGCCGACGTCTCGTTGCCGGTGGCGCGCGACTTCATCAAGGCGGTGCAGGAGAAGGCCACGGGCCAGGCGGTGACGAAGTCGATCACGCCGGGCCAGCAGGTGGTCAAGATCGTCCACGACGAGCTGGTGCACTTCCTGACGGGCGACGATGGCGAGATCGGCACGCTCAAGATCGACAACCCGCCCGCACCGATCCTGATGGTGGGCCTGCAGGGCTCGGGCAAGACGACGACGACCGCCAAGCTGGCCAAGCGGCTGACCGAGCGCGACGGCAAGCGGGTGCTGATGGCCTCGCTCGACACCAACCGTCCCGCGGCGATGGAGCAGCTTCAGATCCTCGGCGCGCAGGTAGGGGTGGACACCCTGCCCATCGTCAAGGGCGAAACGCCGGTGCAGATCGCCAAACGGGCCAGGCAGCAGGCCACGCTGGGCGGCTACGACGTCTACATGCTCGACACCGCCGGGCGCCTGCACATCGACGAGGAGCTGATCCGGCAGGCGGCCGACGTGCGCGACGTGGCCGAGCCGCGCGAGACGCTCCTCGTGGTCGACGGCCTCACGGGCCAGGACGCGGTGAACGTCGCCACCGAGTTCGACGGCAGGATCGGCGTCTCGGGCGTGGTGCTCACGCGGATGGACGGCGACGGGCGCGGCGGCGCGGCGCTGTCGATGCGCGCGGTCACCGGCAAGCCGATCAAGTTCGTCGGCCTCGGCGAGAAGATGGACGCGCTCGAGGAGTTCCACCCCGAGCGGATCGCCGGCCGCATCCTCGGGATGGGCGACATCGTCTCCCTCGTCGAGAAGGCGCAGGAGACGATCGAGGCCGAGCAGGCCGAGCGCATGATGAAGCGCTTCCAGAAGGGTCAGTTCAACATGAACGACCTGAAGATGCAGCTCGACCAGATGCTCAGGATGGGCGGCATGGAAGGCATGATGGGCATGCTGCCCGGCGCGAAGAAAATGGGCGCGCAGATGACCGAGGCGGGGATCGACGATTCGATGCTGCGCCGCCAGATCGCGCTGATCAACTCCATGACGAAGAAGGAGCGGGCCAACCCGCAGATCCTGCAGGCCAGCCGCAAGAAGCGCATCGCGAGGGGCGCAGGGCTGGAGGTGCAGGAGCTCAACCGCCTTCTGAAGATGCACCGGCAGATGTCGGACATGATGAAGAAGATGGGCAAGAAGGGCATGCTCAAGCAGATGATGGGCGGCATGTTCGGCAAGGGGGGCGGTGGCGGCCAGCCCGACATGGCCGCGCTCGAGGCGGCCGCGCAGGCGCAGGCAGCCAAGATGCCCAGGGGGATGGGCGGCTTCGGCGGCGGCGTGCCGGGCGGGCAGCTTCCCCCCGGCCTCTCGGGGTTCGGCAAGAAGAAATGACGGCACGGCCTGCCACGTCGCGGATCGCCGGCAGCCCCGCATTGGAACAAGGATTTCATCGATGAGACTGACCACCATCGAGACAGGGCGTCTCTTTCTCCGCCCGCCGGCCGAGCGCGACCTCGCCTGCGCGATGCGCCACCTCGCCTCGGGCGCCTGCCTGTCCACGGCGCCGCTGACCGGCCCGGCCGCGCGGCGGCAGTTCCCCGTGCTGATGACGCATTGGCACCTGAGCGGCTTCGGCCTGTTCGCGGTGGTCCCTGCGGGCGCAGACGTGCCGATGGGGCTCGTTGGCCCCTGGCAGCCTTCGGGCTGGCCGGAACCAGAGATCGGCTGGCTCGTCTGGCGGCAGGCCGACGACGCCGTGGAGCTGACGGCCGAGGCCGTGACGGCGGCCTGCGACCATTCCGCGGGCGCGCTCGGCTGGCGCGAGGCGGCGAGCTTTCTCTGCCCGTCCGACGCCCGCTCGCTCGCCGTGGCGAGCCTGACCGGCGCGCTGGCCGATCCCTTCGCCGACCGCGCCGGGGCCATCGCCTACCGCCATCCCCGCGCGCCCCGCCGCCCGCTTCCCCGCGCCGCCTGATCCTCGACCGGAGCCGATGCCCCACCTCGCCGACACCCCCGTGCTCGAAACCGAGCGGCTCATCCTGCGCGCCCCCCGCGCCGGGGATTTCGCCGTGTGGGACGGCTTCGCTCGGAGCGACCGGTCGAAATACATGGGCGGCCCCTACAATGCCGGTGACTCGTGGCGCGCCTTCGCCAACACCGTCGGGCACTGGGTGATGCGGGGCTGGGGCGAGTTCGTGTTCTGCCTCAGGGGCCATGACGCACCGCTCGGCAACGCCGGACCGTGGTTCCCCGAGGGCTGGCCAGAGCGCGAGATCGGCTGGGCGGTGTGGGACACTGCCGCCGAAGGCAAGGGCTATGCCTTCGAGGCGGCGCGGGCCGCGCGCGCCCATGCCTTCGATGCGCTGGGGTGGGACACGGCGGTCAGCTACATCGACCCCGACAACGCCCGCTCCGTCGCCCTGGCCGAGCGCCTGGGCGCGGTGCGCGACCTGCAGGCGGTGCCGCTGAGCGAGGGGGACCTCGTCTACCGCCACCCCGCCCCGACAAGGCGCGCGGCATGAGCGAGACGATCCTGCGCATCCCCACGCTCGAGACGGAGCGTCTGCGCCTGCGCGCGCCGAGGGCGTCGGATTTCGAGGCCTACGCCGATTTCCGCACCGGCCCGCGCGCGACCTTCCTCGGCGGCCCCTACAATCGGGCCGAGGCGTTCGAGCAACTGGCGGCGCTGATCGGCCACTGGCTCCTGCGTGGCTACGGCCGCTGGATGGTCGCCGACAGGGAGAGCGACCGGCCCCTCGGCGTCGTCGGTCTCTACTACCCCGAGGACTGGCTCGAGCCCGAGATCGCCTGGTCGGTATTCGAGGAGGCCGAGGGCCGCGGCATCGCCTTCGAGGCGGCCTGCGCGACGCGCTGCCACGCCTACGCGACGCTGGGCTGGAGCACGGTCGTCAGCCTGATCGACCCGCAGAACACGCGCTCGGCGGCGCTGGCCGAGCGGCTGGGGGCGACGCGCGAAGGCGTGTTCCACCACCCCGGCCTCGGGGCGATGGATGTCTGGCGCCACCCTGGCCCTGGGGAGGTTGCCTGATGGGGCATCGCGACATCCCCGTGCTGCAGACGCAGCGGCTGGTCCTCGCCGGGCCGGAGCCGGGGGACTACCCCGATTTCAAGGCGACCTTCGCCTCCTACCGTTCGCGCTTCATGGGCGGGCCGCTCAACGCCTACGAGACGTGGATGCTCTACGCCGCAGAGATCGGCCACTGGGAGATCCGCGGATTCGGCATGTGGGTGATTCACGACAAGCGCACGGGCCAGACCTACGGCATGGCCGGCGGCTGGCAGCCCGCCATGTGGCCCGAGCCCGAGATCGCGTGGATCATCTGGCCCGACGTGGCAGGCAAGGGCTATGCGCTCGAGGCCACCGACCGCGCGCGCCGCTTCTTCTATGAGGAGCGCGGCTGGGACGGGGCGGTGAGCTATCTCGACCCGCACAACCTGCCCTCGATCCGGCTGGCCGAGCGACTGGGGGCGAGGCGCGATGCGCAGGCCCGCACCGTGGACGGCAACGACGTGGTCTACCGCCACCCCGCGCCCGCGCAGCTGCGCAACACCCAGCTGGCCGACGGGATCGCGATGGAGATCGCCAACTACGCCGACCCGCAATTCACGCCGAAAGGATGGGCCCTTGACTGAGACCGCTCTCCCCGACGAGGCCGCCCGCGCGGCGGAGCTGCTCAAGGAGCACCGCGAGTCGATCGACCGGCTCGATGCGATCCTCGTCTACACGCTCGGCGAGCGGTTCAAGCACACCCAGGCGGTGGGTCGGCTGAAGGCCGCGCACGACCTGCCGCCGTCGGATCCCGCCCGCGAGGCGGCGCAGATTGCCCGGCTCGAGGATCTGGCGGAGCGCGCCGATCTCGACCCGGAATTCGCCAAGAAGTTCCTGGCCTTCGTCATCCAGGAAGTCATCAAGCACCACGAGGCCCACCAGTCCTGACGGGCCGGAGAGACCACGGCGGCATCGCCGCCAAAGCCATCGAACGAAGGAGAGAACGCATGGCCATGAAGATCAGACTCGCCCGCGGCGGCAGCAAGAAGCGCCCCCATTACTCGATCGTCGCCGCCGACAGCCGGATGCCCCGCGACGGTCGCTTCATCGAGAAGCTGGGCACCTACAACCCGCTCCTGCCCAAGGACAGCGAGGACCGGGTGAAGATGAACATGGAGCGGGTGCAGTACTGGCTCGACCAGGGCGCGCAGCCGACCGACCGCATCTCGCGCTTCCTCGAGGCCGCGGGCGTCAAGCCGAAGGCCGAGCGCGCCAACCCCAGGAAGGGCGAGCCGGGCAAGAAGGCCAAGGAGCGCGCCGAGCAGCGCGCGGCCAGGGCCGCCGAGGCGTCCGCCCCCGCCGAGGAATCGGCCGAGGCGTAAACCGGGGAGGTTGCCCATGCCGCAGCGCCACAGGAGCGCGTCGCACCGCCGCAGGGCACGGCCCGTGCGGCCGTGCGTCGCGTGCCGTGTGGCGCCGCGGCGCGAGGCGGCGGCATGACCGGGCGTGTCTGCGTCGGCGCCATCGCGGGCGCCTTCGGCGTGCGCGGCGAGGTGCGCCTCAAGAGCTTCTGCGCCGAGCCGGAGGCCATCGCCGCCTACGGCCCGCTCACCACCGAGGACGGCGCGCGCCGCTTCGAGGTGACGCTGATGCAGCCGGTCAAGGCGGGCTTCGCCGCCCGCCTGTCGGGCGTGGCCAGCAAGGAGGCGGCCGACGCCCTGCGCGGCACGCGGCTTTACGCCGACCGCACCGCCCTGCCACCGCCCGAGGACGATGAATACTACCATGCCGACCTGATCGGGCTTGAAGTGCGCGACACTGGGGGCCACCTCATCGGCCATGTCCGCGCAATCCACGACCACGGCGCGGGCGATCTGCTCGAGGTCCACGGTCCGGGCCTGAAGCAGACGGTGCTGCTGCCGTTCACGCACGAGGCGGTGCCGAATGTCGACATCGCGGGCGGGCGGATCGTGGCCGACCCCCCCGAGGGGCTGTTCTGATGCGCCGCGCGGGCCTGATCTTCGCCATGCTCGTCTTCGTCGCCATGCCGGTGGGGGCGGGGGCGTCGGGCCACGCCTCGCTCGCCATGCTGGGCTTCGCCGGCCTGTTCCTTCTCGGCAACGCGGTGATGCGCCCCGCCTCGATGCGGCTCGACGCGCCGGGCGACCTCGCCGTGCAGGCGGTAACGGCGACGGCGTTCGCGGCGCTGCTCGTGGGCCTTGGCCAGTCGCTGCGGGCGCTGGTGGGCATCGAGGGAAGCGTGGAACTCTTCGGCTGGCTCTTTGCCGGGGCCTGGGCGCTGGTGCTCGCGCGGATCGTCTGGCCACCGGGGCTGGCCGACAAGGCCGCCCGCAGCGCCGAGGCCGCCCTGCGGGAAGTCCATCGCGCGGGCGAGCGCACCCGCGAAGAGGCCGCCGAGGCCGAGCGCCGCGCGACGGAGCGGACCGCCGCCGACCGGCGCACGGCGGAGCGCAAGGCCGCCACGCATCGGTCGGCGGAGCGGCGGGCCGAGCGGAGGTCGGGCGAGCGGCGCCCCGATCCCCGACCAGAGCCCCGACCCGATCCGCGCGCCACGCCGCGCCCCGCACGCGGCCGCTCCAACGACTCCCCCGCCATGGCGGAGGCTGCAACGGCCGATCCCGCCCCGTCGCCGGAGTCGCCGGCCGAGGCTCCCGCGCGCCCCAACGCCACGGTCGATCCGTCATTGCGGCCAGCCTTCGGGGCGCTCGACGCGCTGCCCGAGGCGGCGAGCGCCGAGACGGTGCGCGCCGGTCTGCGGGAGGTAGCGGGCGCCGGCCCGCCCGACCGGGTCTTTGCCGCGCTCGTCTCCCGCGCCGCACCAGACCGGCCCCGGCGCGACCGCCGCGCCCTGCTGCTGCACGCCCTTGACGCCTCGCTGGCCATGCGACGGCCCGGCTCGGGCGAGGCGGCCGAGGCGTTCGAGGCCATCGTCGCCGCAGCCGACGCCGCAGCGCTTGCCGACTTCGTCGGCCTTGCGGAGTCCCTGCTCGACGCCGATGCCGAAGCGCGGGCTGACATGCCGGACGTCGCCCGGCTGATCGAGATCGCCGACCAGATCGAGGACAGCCACGAAGACGAGGCAGAGGCGCTGATCTCGCTCGCCCATCGGATCGAGGATCTCGCCTTCGAGGCGGAGAGCGGCGCCGATGCCTGACACGCCACCGCCGCCCGGACGCTCGCATGGCCGCCTCTCCATTGCGCCGAGCGCCCGTCCGCGCGAGCTGATGGACGACCGGCCCACCCTCGTCGGCGCCTGGACGGCGCGGGTGATCACCCTGTTCCCGCAGCTTTTTCCCGGCCCGCTTGGCGCCTCGCTCACCGGCAAGGCGCTCGACGAGGGGCTGTGGCGGCTCGAGGCGCTCGACCTGCGCCGCTTCGGCGAAGGCAAGCATCGCAACGTCGACGACACGCCCGCGGGCGGCGGCGCCGGCATGGTGCTGCGGGCCGACGTGGTCGACGCGGCGCTTGCCGCGGCCGGAGAGGGCGTGCCCCCCGGCGCCGACTGGCCGGTGATCTATCTCTCTCCACGAGGCAGGCCGCTGACCCAGCACCGCGTGCGGCGTCTCGCCGACGGCGAGGGCGTGACCCTGCTCTGCGGCCGCTTCGAGGGGGTCGACGAGCGGGTGTTGCAGGCACGGCAGGTCGAAGAAGTCTCGCTGGGCGATTTCGTCATGACCGGCGGGGAGATCGCAGCGCATGCCTTGATCGACGCCACGGTGCGGCTTATACCGCGCGTGCTCGGGAATCAGGCGTCCATCGAGGAGGAGTCGTTCTCCGAGGGTCTGCTCGAACATCCCCAGTATACGCGGCCGACCGTCTGGCAGGGTCGCGCGGTGCCCGACATTCTCCTGTCCGGGCACCACGCGGAGATCGCCCGTTGGCGCAAGGCCGAGGCCGAAAGGCTGACACGGAAACGACGCCCTGACCTCTGGCGGGCTTACCTTGAACGGCAAGGTGGGGATCCGGGCGGAGACCGAGAGCTCTGAGGGCGCACCCACCTTCGCGGAAGAACCGCGAGCGAAAGAGGAGATCGGTCTGATGGACCTGATCGCACAACTGGAGGCCGAGCAGATCAGCGCTCTGGCCAAGGACATTCCCGATTTCAAGGCCGGCGACACCGTGCGCGTCGGCTACAAGGTGACCGAGGGCACGCGAACCCGTGTGCAGAACTTCGAGGGCGTGTGCATCGCCCGCAAGGGCGGCGAAGGCATCGCGGCCTCGTTCACCGTCCGCAAGATCAGCTTCGGAGAGGGGGTGGAGCGTGTCTTCCCGCTCTACTCGACGAACATCGAGCACATCCAGGTGGTGCGCCGCGGCAAGGTCCGCCGGGCGAAGCTCTATTACCTGCGCGCCCGCCGCGGCAAGTCGGCCCGCATCGCCGAGGACAACACCTACAAGCCCCGCAAGCCCAAGGCTGGCGCGGCGGCACAGACCCAGGGCTGAGGAGCGCGGCGATGAAGAAGGACATCCACCCCGATTACCACATCGTCGACGTCAAGATGACCGACGGCACCGTGGTCCAGATGAAGACGTGCTGGGGCAAGGAGGGCGACACCATGACCCTCGACATCGACCCCACCTCGCACCCGGCCTGGACGGGCGGCTCGACCCGCCTGATGGACCAGGGCGGCCGCGTCTCGAAGTTCAAGAAGAAATACGAGGGCCTCGGCTTCTGAGAGCCGCCCGCTTGCGCGAGACGAAAAGGGCCGCCTTTCGGGCGGCCCTTTGCTTGCCCGGGATGCGGCGGCGCTTAGGCGGCTTCCATCACCTCGGCCACGGGGCCGGGAAGCGCATCGCGGACATGGGCAAGTTCGCCCGGATCGCAGTGCATCTTGAGCGTCGTGAAGAGGGCATCGGCCGCGACGCGCGGTTCGATCCCCTCGGGTAGCTCCTCGGCCAGCGTGTCGAGGAATTCCGCGAGGCTGCGCTGCGTCGTCGGAGTCGCGGCGGGGCGATAGCTCTCGTAGAAGACGCCGCGCACGAAGTGCGGCAGTTGCGCCGCAAGGTGGGCGGCCTCCTCCACCGTCATGCGGTCGCGCAAGACGTGCAGCCCGCGGCGCAGCACATGGTAGGCCTGCTGTTTCGACCCGCCGGTGACCACGGCGATTCCGTTGAGCCACTCGTTGGTGACGTTGATGTTGCGATCAAGGATCTGCAGCCCGCTGCTCATCGTCATCCCCTTTCGTCTCATGTCCCGGTTTGCGGAAACAGCGCGCGCCGCGCGCTTTCGTTCCTTGCCACGCGCGCCCTTCTGCCCGCCGCGGCGAGCGGCTAGAAGCGGGCCGAGGCAGACGGGGGGGCAGTCGGCGTGGCGCACATCATCGTGGTGGGCAACGAGAAGGGCGGCAGCGGTAAGTCGACCACGGCCATGCACGTGGCCACGGCGCTGGTACGGATGGGTCATTCGGTCGGCTGCCTCGACCTCGATCTGCGCCAGCAGAGCCTCGGCCGATACATCGAGAACCGCGCAGCGTGGTGCGCGGCCGAAGGCAGGCGGCTGGCCATCCCCGAGTTTCGCCAGCTGCCCGACGAGGTGCCGGGCGCGACGGGCAATCCGGCCGATGCCCGCCTGCATGCGGCGGTGGAAGACCTCGCATCGCGCCACGATTTCGTGCTGATCGACTGCCCCGGCTCGCATACCCGGCTCGCGCAGGTCGCGCACACGCTGGCCGACACCCTGGTGACTCCGCTCAACGACAGTTTCGTCGATTTCGACCTGCTCGGGCGAATCGACGCCGCAACCGGCAGGATCCTCGGGCCCTCGGTCTATTCCGAGATGGTCTGGCAGGCGCGGCAATGGCGGGCGCATGGCGGTCTGCAACCCATCGACTGGATCGTCACGCGCAACCGGCTCGGCCAGACGCAGATGGTCAACAAGCGCAAGGTGGGCGACGCGCTCACCCGCCTGTCGAAGCGAATCGGCTTCCGCATCGCCACCGGCTTCTCCGAGCGGGTGATCTTCCGCGAGTTGTTCCCGCGCGGGCTGACGCTGCTCGACCTGCGCGACGTGGGCGAGGCGCGGCTGTCGCTCTCGGGCGTCGCCGCCCGGCAGGAGCTGCGCGACCTCATGGGCGCGCTCGACCTGCCGGGGGTGAAGGTGGCCTTCTGACGTCAGTCGAGCGAACCGAGCCGCCGCACGAAGGGGTCGGCGGCGAGTCGCCGCTCGGCACGGGGCGAGAGTTGCCGTCCACCCAGCGGCCCCGTGCCGAAGCGGGTCGCGGAGATCACCGCGTGGAGCGTATCGCGACGCCCGCGCGGCGACCCGGCGCTCGCCTCGATCTCGGGCAGGAGCGCGGCGCGGCCCGTACGGGGGGCCGCGCCTGGTGAAGACGCCGCGCCGTCGGCCGACGCATCGGGGCGCTTGCGCGCCAGAAGCGCGCGCGCGCTCCGCAGGATAAGAGACAGGTCCATCGTTACCTCGGTCACTGAACACGGTTGATCGTTGGCTAACGGCGCGTCGGGGCGAGAAATGGGCGACGTAGCGGCAAGATGCGGAGCGATGGCGGCGGCAGGCCGCAGCGCTTCATGTCTCCTCAACCCTCTTTGCCGATGATCGGCGTGCGGCGGCCCTGAACGCCGCTACCGGGGCCAGAAGACGTTGATGGACGCATGACGCAAGCACGGATCGGCAGCCTCCCCCTCGCGCTCGGGCTGGCGGCGACGCTCGGTCTGGCCGGGTGTGGCGGCGGGTCGACAGCCACGCCGGCCCGGCTCGCGCCGGCCGCCGCGGGCGCGCCCCTCGGGATGCCGGGTGGCCCCGAGGCGGGGCACGGCGGCGCGGCGACGGCGAGTTTCGCCTGTGCGCAGCGCCTGCTTGCAGACAGCCCCGTCATGGCCGAACCGGCGCCGATCGCGCAGGGCTGGCGGCTGCGGCTGCGCGTCTGGTCGAGCCCGCCCGCTGGCTGGATCGACAAGGGCAGCCTCGTGCACGATGGCGTGCGCTTCGCCTACCTCCCTGATGGCGCCACCCGTGGCCTCGCCGACGACGACGTGCGCGCCGTGGTTGAGCCGATCGTCGAGACCTGCCGCTAGGGGGAGCGCCCAGGCAGGCCGGGGGCCGATCGCTTGCTCCTGCCGGCATGGCAGATATGGTCGGCCCCGCCCCAACCGGACGGATCCTCATGCGCCCCCTTCTGCTCGCCGTGTCGCTTGCCGCGCTTGCCGCCTGCGGCCCGCCCCCCGAGCGCTTCGCAGCGCCGCTCGCACCGTCGGGCGAGCGGGTGGCGGTGGGCGTGCGCTCCATCGAGGTGCGGCAGGTCTCGCTGCCCTCCTATGCGCTCGACGAAGAGATCTGGATCGAGACGGCAGAGGGTGCGCTCGTGCCGTTGGAGGGGCAGCTCTGGGCCGACGACCCGGTGCGCGGCATGACGCTGGAACTGGCCCGCCAGATCCGGGCGATCACCGGCGCGCGCGTCGCCTCCGAGCCGTGGCCCTTCGACGACTTGTCGGAGGCGCGGGTCGAGGTCCGGGCGGATCGCTTCGTGGCCGGCGCCGACGGGCGGTTTCACATCTCGGGCCAGTATTTCGCGGTCGACAGCGAGCGGGGGCGCGACCGGTCTGCCGATTTCGCCGTCTCGGCCCCGATCCCGCCCGAAAGCGGCCTGCCCGGTATCGCCGCCGCCCGCGCCGCCGCCGTGCGCGACCTCGCCCGCCTGATCGCGCGCGACGGGCTCTGAAGGGAAAGCGAAGGGCCCCGCCATGGCGGTGCGGGGCTCGACCGCGCTAGGCACCGGTATCTCCGCTGCCGTCGGCCGGGGCCGAACGTCGCCCACGACTCCGCCTGGCAAGGGCGACACCCGTTCGGGCAGACATGGCTCGCCGGCCGCGCGCCGGTCGGGCGGGGCGCAGGGGTGGGCGGGTGGGCGGCGCGCGGCCGGCCTCCTCAATCGTAGCGCAGGTCGGTCGCCTTGCCCCGGAAGACGACGTAGGCCAGCACCGTGTAGGCCGCGATCATCGGCATCACCACGATCGCGCCGACGAGGATGATCATAAGCGATTCGGGTGCGCTCGCCGCCTCGAAGATCGTCAACTGCTCCGGCACCACGTAGGGGTAGAACGAATACGCCATCCCGAAGAAGGCCAGCACGAACAGCCCCGTCCCGCAGGAAAACGGCACCCAGGCGCCCCGGTCGTCGGCGGACGGCAGGCGGCGCAGCGCGCCCCAGAGCGCCAGCAACAGTGCCGCCGACAGGATGGGCAGCGGCGAGAGCCACAGGATCTCGGGCCACGAGAACCACCGCTCGAAGATGCGCGGGCTGACCAGCGGCGAGGCGACCGAGATCGCTCCGATGCCCAGGAGCAGCCCCCAGATGCCGCCCCGCGCCCATTCGACGGCCTTGTCCTGCAGCGCGCCTTCGGTCTTGCCGATCAGCCACGCCGCGCCGATGAAGCTGTAGCCCACCGTCAGGAACACCGCGGTGACCGCCGAGAAAGCGAGCGTGGCGGAGGTCGCATCGAGCCCCATGATGTACATGCCCAGCATGAAGCCCTGCGACAGCGAGGTCAGCGCCGAGCCCAGGAAGAAGGCGAAATCCCACCCGCGCTTGTAGCGGAGCGGCGCCTTGACGCGGAATTCGAAGGCGACGCCGCGCAGGATCAGCCCCACCAGCATCACCGCCACCGGCAGGTAGAGCGCGGTCAGGATCGCGCCGTGGGCGACCGGGAAGGCCACCAGCAGCAGGCCCACCGCCATGACCAGCCAGGTCTCGTTGGCGTCCCAGAAGGGGCCGATCGAGGCGACCATGCGATCCTTCTCGGCCTCGTCGGCGAAGGGGAACAGCAGCCCCACGCCGAGGTCGAAGCCGTCGAGCACCACGTAGATGAGGATCGACAGGCCCATCAGGCCCGCGAAGGTGAGCGGCAGCCAGAGTGCCGGGTCGGCGAGGATCTCGGCCATCGCGCTCACTCCGCCGGGGTGGTGGCGCCGGGCCGCGCGGCGGGTCGCGCGGCCGTCTCGACGGCGCGCTCGACCGGGTCGGCCGTGCCGCCACGGGTCGGCAGCGGCTTGCCGTGCGTCGCGGCCCACGCGAGGTAGATCAGCACGGCAACGTAGGCCCCTGTCAGCACCGCATAGACGGCGAGATAGGCGATCAGCGTCGACAGCACCATCGGCGCCGGCACCTCGGCCACTGCCTGCGCGGTCGTCAGCACGCCGTGCACAAGCCAGGGCTGGCGGCCGATCTCGGTCGTGTACCAGCCCGCGAGCACGGCGACCCAGCCCGACAGCGCCATCGCCACGAAGGCGTAGAGCACCCAGCGCGGCAGCGCCTCGACGCTCCACCGCGCGCCCTCCGGCCCGCGGCGGCGGGCCATCAGCGCGACCGCCGTCCAGGACAGCAGCAGCATGGCCATGCCCGTCGCCACCATGATGCGGAACGAATAGAAGACGGGCGCGACCGGCGGGTGCGTCACCGTGCCATCCTCGGCCACGAACTCGTCGAGCGCAGGGATCGTGCCATCCCAGCTATGGGTGAGGACGAGCGAGCCCAGATGCGGAATCTTCACCTCGTAATCGTTGTCGCGCGTCTCGGCGTTGGGCAGCGCGAAGAGCACCAGCGGAACGCCCTCTCCCTCGGGGTATTGCTCCCAGTGTCCCTCCATCGCGGCGACCTTGGCAGGCTGGTGCTCCAGCGTGTTGATCCCGTGCATGTCGCCCACGAGGATCTGCACCGGAATGAGCACCGCCCCCATCACCGCGCCGAAGCGCAGCGTGGCCGCGACCGAGCGCGAACGGTCGCCGAAGAGCAGCCGCAGCGCAGAGATCCCGGCGATCAGGAAGGCAACCGTCAGGCCCGAGGCGAGCAGCATGTGCAGCAGCCGGTAGGGCATCGACGGGTTGAAGATGATCTCGAGCCAGTCGGTCGCATGCACGACCCCGTCGCGCAGCTCGAAGCCCGCAGGCGTGTGCATCCACGAGTTCAGCACGAGAATCCAGAATGCCGAGAGCGTCGTTCCGAAGGCCACGAGGAAGGTGGCGAAGGTGTGCAACCAGCCCGGCACGCGGGAGAAACCGAACAGCATGATCCCGAGAAAGCCCGCCTCGAGGAAGAACGCCGTCAACACCTCGTAGGCCAGAAGCGGCCCGGCGACGTTGCCGACCGTCTCCATGAAGCCCGGCCAGTTGGTGCCGAACTGGAACGACATGGTGATACCCGAGACGACGCCGAGCGCGAAGGACAGGGCGAAGACCTTCACCCAGAAGCGATACGCCTCCATCCACTTGAAATCGCCCGTCGCGTTGTAGCGCAGCTTGAACCACAGGAGCACCCAGCCGAGCGCGATGGTGATCGTCGGGAACAGGATGTGGAACGAGATGTTCGCCCCGAACTGAATGCGTGACAGAAGCAGCGTGTCCATCGACTCTCCTCGCCCGGCCGGCGCCAGACAATCGCCGCACGTGCCCCCGCCGTGGCGGCAGGGTGGCCGGCGTGCTCGTACCCATGAAGCCCGGCCTGGTCGCGCGCCGGAGCTAGCGGTGAGGTAGGGAGATTCCCCGCGCCGTCCAAACGATGCGTCGGGTCTGCGACATTATTGTCCGTCGGTGCGCGCCGGGCCGTCCCGCATCGCGCTGCGTCACTCCTGCCCGGCTGAGAACGGCACGGCGAAAAGGCAAGCGCCCGCCCCCCCGGGAGCGGCGCGAGGGGCGCTCCGCTCGCGCGGGGCGCGGCGCCTGCGTCAGCCCGGCCAGGCGAAGCTGCGCGCCGTGCGCATCAGCGCGGCCACCGGCGGCGGGAACGGGCGGCCGCGCACCGAGGCGATGCAGATCTCGCGGCTGAGCGACGGCTCGACCAGCGGGCGCTGCACGAGGCCCGGCAGCGTCACCGAGTATTCCGGCATGAAGGCGAAGCCGAGCCCCGCGAGCACCATGGCCTGCACCCACTCTTCCCGCTCCGAGCGGAAGCGGGCGTAGAGTTCTACCCCTTGCTCGGCGCACGTCTCGGCGACGAGAGTGCGCATCTCGCAGGCGAGCCGGTCGACGTAAGCCACCCCCCCCAGCGCCGACAGGGACAGTGCGTCGCGATCCCCCAGCGGATGGTTCGGCGGCAGGATCACCACGTAGCGCTCGGAGTAGAGGGGCAGCAGGGCGAAGGCGTCTTCCGTCTCGGCGAGGCGGGCGGTCACGGCGACGTCGATCTCGTCGTCGCGCAGCGCCTGACGCAACTCGGCCTCCTTGCCCTCGGTCACGGCGAGTTCGACCCCCTCATGTGCGGCGCCGAAAGCGCGCAGAAACCGGCCGAAGCGGACATGCCCGATCGAGGCGAGCACGCCGATCCGCACCGGAACGTCTTGCAGCAGCCTGAAATTCTGCGCGAGCAGGCGTGCCGCCTCGGCCTCGGCCGCGATCTGACGCAGATGGGGCAGCATCGAGCGACCGAACTCGCTGACGAGGATGCGCCGCCCCTCGCGGTGAAAGAGAGGCGAGCCGAGCTCGCGCTCCAGCGCCTTGATGCCCTTGGTCAGGGCGGGCTGGCTCACGTCGCACGAGGCGGCCGCGCGGGTAAAGTTGAGATGATCCGCCGCCGCGATGACGTAGCGGATCTGGTGCATTTCCATAGTTTCGTTCTCGTTCGCAATCGGGAGCAAAGAGTCGGCCGAGACGCGGGCGACCGCAACCCGCCCGAATGGGCAGGTCGCGCCTATTCTCCGTAGGGCACCCAGACCGTCTTGACCTCGGTCGCCGCGCGCAGAAAAGCCCGCCCCTCGGCCTGAGGCGCGTGCCAGTCGGTGCGCATGCTCCACGTCCGCTTGATCGTCTCGGCAGCCTTCTCCTCGATCGCCGGCGTCAGCGCGGTGTCGGCGAAGTTCCAGACCGCGCCCACCGCCGCGTGTGCGGCGAGCACGGGCGCCAGATCGGCGGGGGCGCCGGTGACGATGTTGACCACCCCGCCCGGCACATCGGAAGTGTCGAGAACCTGGTAGAAGTCGGTCGCCGCGAGCGGGAACGGCCCGGACGGGATGAGCACCACGCGGTTGCCCGTGGCCACGGCCGGCCCCATCGCGGTGATCAGGCCCAGGAGCGGCGCCTCGGCCGGGCAGATCGCGCCGATCACGCCGATGGGCTCGTTGAGCGCCAGCGCCAGCCCCCGCATCGGCACGTCCCTGGCGGCGCCGTCGTGCTTGTCGGCCCAGGCGGCCCAGGTGAAGAGCCGGCGAATGGCGGCCTCGACCTCTGCCGCGCCGCCCGTCTCTCCGGTCATCGCATCGATCCGGTGGGCGAACTCGGCCGCCCGCGTGGCGAGGTTCTCTGCGACGTAGTAGAGGATCTGCGCCCGATTGTGCCCCGTGCTGCTCGACCAGGCAGCGGCCTTTCCCGCCGCTTCGACGGCATTGCGGATGTCCTTTCGGTTCCCCTCGCCGACATGGCAGAGCAGCCGCCCGTCCGGTGCCCAGATCGCGCGGGAATAGCCGCCGTCAGGGCGGGCCTGCTTGCCGCCGACATACATCTTCGCTGTCCGGTCGATACCAGGGGCGGCCTGGGGCGCCCCCGGGGCGGGCACGGCCCGCGGGATCGGTGCCGGTTCCGGCGCGTCTTCGCGCAGGTAAGCGTGGAGCCCCTCCCACCCGCCTTCCCGGCCGAAGCCGCTCTCGCGCACCCCGCCGAAGCCCGCCGCCGCGTCGAAGAAATTGGTGCCGTTGACCCAGACGACACCCGCCGCCAGCTTCGGCGCCACGCCGAGCGCGAGGTTCACGTTCTCCGACCAGACGCTCGCCGCCAGACCGTAGCGCGTGTCGTTGGCCAGCGTCACCGCCTCGGCCGGCGTGCGAAAGGTGGTCGAGACCAGGACGGGGCCGAAGATCTCCTCCTGCATCAGCCGGGACGAGGGGGCGAGGCCGGTGACCAGCGTCGGCGGGTAGTAGCAGCCCTCGGGCACTTGCACGGCAGCGTGATACACCTCGCCCTCGGCGCCCCCCTCGTCGACCATCGCGCGGATCGTCCGGAGCTGGACGGGATCGACCACCGCCCCGAGGTCGATCGACTTGTCGAGCGGGTCGCCCATGCGCAGCTTGTCCATCCGCGCCTTGAGCCTGCGATGGAACCGCTCCGCCACCCCTTCCTGCACCAGCAGGCGCGAGCCCGCGCAGCAGACCTGCCCGGCGTTGAACCAGATCGCGTCGACCAGCCCCTCGACGGCCGAATCCAGATCGGCGTCGTCGAACACGATGTAGGGCGACTTGCCTCCCAGCTCGAGCGTCAGCGCCTTGCCCGAGCCCGCCGTCGCGCGCCGGATCTCGCGGCCCACGGCGGTCGAGCCGGTGAAGGCGACCTTGTCCACCTCCGCCTGCACCAGCATCCGCCCCACCGCCCCGTCACCGGTGACGATGTTGACGACGCCCGGCGGCACGCCGGCCTCCTGGCAGACCTGGGCGAACAGGAGCGCGGTGAGCGAGGTGTATTCGGCCGGCTTCAGCACCACCGTGTTGCCGGTGGCCAGCGCCGGCGCGACCTTCCACGCCAGCATCAGCAGCGGAAAGTTCCAGGGCAGGATCTGGCCGCAGGCGCCGCGCGGGCGGCGGCCGGGCAGCTCTGCCTCCATCAGCTGCGCCATGCCGGCGTGATAATGGAAGTGGCGTATGGCGAGCGGCACGTCGATGTCGCGCGCCTCGCGGATCGGCTTGCCGGTGTCGAGCGTCTCGAGCACCGCGAAGAGGCGCGCGTGCTTCTGCAGGAGCCGCGCGAGCGCGTAGAGCACCCGCGCGCGCGCATGCCCCCCCTGCCCCTCCCATGCCGGCTGGGCGGCCCGCGCCGTTGCCACGGCCGCCTCGATGTCGGCCTGCGTTCCTTGCGTCAGACGGGCCAGCACGTCGCCCGTGGCCGGGTTGCGGCTGTCGAACCCTTCGCCCGGCTCGGTCCACGCGCCGCCGACGAAGTGGCCGAAGGCGCCGCCCGCCTCCTCGATCCACGCCAGCGCCGCCTCCGCGCTCTCGGGCGCGGGGCCATACTCCATCGTCTCGAGAATCTCTTGAACGGTCATGGGGCTTCTTCTTGCTTCAAATATCCACAATCCGGCGCGCGCCGCCGGGCGCGGCCGCCGGGGGTCAGGCCATCGGGTGGTGCCACGACACCGAGTAGGCGCCGGTCAGGTGGTGTTCGAGCTGCCGCTCGATATCGCCCAGCAGCGAGGAGGCGCCGAAGCGGAACAGGTCGGGCGAGAGCCAGCGGTCGCCCAGCTCTTCCTTGACCAGAGCCAGATACATCAGCGCGTCCTTCGCGGTCGAGATGCCGCCGGCGGGCTTGTAGCCGATGCGGGCGCCGGTCAACTCGTGGTAGTCACGGATCGCGCGCAGCATCACCAGCGTCACCGGCAGCGTGGCGTTCACGCCCTCCTTGCCGGTCGAGGTCTTGATGAAGTCGGCGCCGGCCATCATGCACACGAGGCTGGCGCGCGCGACGTTGCGCAGGCTGCCCAGCTCGCCCGTCGCCAGGATCGCCTTGACGTGGGCGGGCCCGCAGGCGGCGCGGAACTCGGCCACCTCGTCGTGGAGGGCCTGCCACTCGCCGGTCAGCACGTGGCGGCGCGAGATGACGATGTCGATCTCCCCGGCCCCCGCGGCCACGCTCTCGCCGATCTCGGCCACGCGCAGCCGGTAGGGCGAGAGACCCGCGGGAAAGCCGGCCGAGACAGCGGCGACGGGAATCCCCGATCCCTTCAGCGCCTCGACCGCCGTCGGCACCATCTCGTGGTAGACGCAGACGGCGCCGGTGGTCACGCCCGCCACCCCGAGCGCCTGCGCGATGTCGTGGCGAAGCGGTGCGCGCGCCTTGGCGCAGAGGCGCCGGACGCGGCCGGGCGTGTCGTCGCCCGAAAGCGTGGTGAGATCGATGCACTGGATCGCGCGGACAAGCCACGCCGCCTGCCAGTCCTTCTTGATCGAGCGGCGGCCGGGCAGCGCCGCGCAGCGCCGCTCGATGGCCGAGGTGTTGGCCTGCGTGCGCATCACGAGGTCGAGGTCGAGCGGCATCCCCGGATTGCGCGGCGCGCTCACCTGCGGCAGCGCGTGGCTGCCCTGCGCGCTCTCGCTCTCGCTCCGGGCCGTGGTTCTGGTCTCACCGTCCATTCGGGCCTCCCTCGCGCGCACGGTCTCACTTGTGCGGCGGGCCGGCAAGCGCGCAGGTGCCAAGCGCGCGCTCGAGGATCGCCGCCGTCGAGGCATCGCGCGGGCCGATGTCGCCGGGCTCGAGCCGGCCATATCCCTTCCAGTCGGTGGTGATGCCGCGGCAGTGCCAGTAGCCCATGTCGCGCCTTGGCCGCAGGCCCACAGGGAGAGCCGTGTCGGGGCGGTGCACGTCCCACCCCGCCCAGCGCAGCGGCCCGTCGGGGCGGATGCAGTATTTCGTCGGGCACGGCCACTCGCCGGTGCGGGTGTGGACGTGCTGGGCGTGGATGAAGGGCGGCGCTGTGCGGGGAGGGGGCTGCCGCCACGCGCCTGCGAACGAGACGAGGCCGAGCGGGCTCTTGACCGCCGCGTCGAAGATCGAGCCGCGGTGCGACCACACCAGCTCGTCGATGTCGACGTTCAGCACGGCACGGGCGCGGCGCAGGAAGCGCAGTCGCGCCAGGTTGAGCATCGCCGGCTGCAGGAACTTTGCGCCCCCCTTGCCCGACTTGCCCCGCGTCGGCCCGTAGGGCTGTGGGACGGCGAGCACCACCGCGCGCTTGAGCCCGGTCGGCGCGAGCACCTCGAGAATCGCCTCGGGCGGATAGTCGGAGGCGTTGTCCATCACCAGCATCGCCTCGAGTCCGTGCTCGGCGATGTGGAAGCGCGCCCAGTCGGCCAGCCATTCGGGGCGGTTGTCGCGGCTGATGTGGAGCGAGGCGTTGAGGCCCGCGAAATGCCCGGCCGAGTCGTCGCTGATCGCGCATTCCGCCCGCCACTCGCCCAGGGCGAGCGACAGCCGATCCGCCCCCTTCGGCGCGGCGAGTGTCGCGATCTCGTGGCGGCGGGAGCGGCGGACGCGCGGGGCCCGCAGGCGCCGCCCGTCGGCCTCGACCGTGTCGAGCAGGGGGCGCAGATCGTAGAGGCGCGGGCAGACGAGGTGCACCACGCCACCGATCCGAACCGCGTCGTACCACAGCGTGTCGAAGTCGTAGGCCGCCGCGAAGCCGGGTGCGCGGTGCTCCTCCGGCACGCGGATCGCGCGGGCGCGGCCCGAGCCGGCGAGGCTCAGACTCTCCATCCGGGCGACGTGGAAATCGGGCGGGGCGGGCATGACGCCCGCCTCCTGCCCTAAGCACTGCCGCTTGTGAAGCCTACTCGGCCGCGCGAGCGAGGCCGCCCGGCCCCTCCGGCGGGCGGGCGAGCCTGGCCCAGGCGTCGTACTGGCTGAGAAAGACCTCTCCCGTCAGGTGGTCGAGGAAATGCGAGCGCTTGAGACGGTCCATCACCGGGCCCTTCACCTCCGACAGGTGCAGGCGCAGCCCCATGTCGTGGAGACGCGATGCGATCGCCTCGAGACTCTCGAGCGCGGACAGATCCACCTCGTTGACGGCCGAGAACTGCAGGACGACGTCGCGGATCTGGTCGTCGCGCGTCACCCGGTCGAGGATGTAATCCTCCATGAAGCGGGCGTTGGCGAAGTAGAGCGACTCGTCGATACGCAGCGTCAGCAGATTCGGCGCGGTCTTGACCCGGTGACGGCGGATGTTGCGGAAGTGCTGCGTGCCGGGCACGAGCCCCACCTCGGCCACGTGGGGCCGCGACGTCTTGTAGAGGTAGAGCAGGATCGACAGCGCCACGCCCGCCGACACGCCCGCCTCGACCCCGAGGCCGAGCGTGAGGACGACCGTCGCGGCGACGGCGGCGAAATCGGCCTTCGAGTAGCCCCAGGCCGTCTTGAGGATCGAGAAGTCGACCAGCGACAGGACGGCGACGATGATCGTCGCGGCGAGCGTCGCCGTGGGCAGGAAGTAGAGCAGCGGCGTGAGGAACAGCGCCGCGAGCAGGATGCCGATGGCGGTGAAGGCGCCGGCCGCCGGCGTCGCGGCGCCGGCGTCGAAATTGACGACCGAGCGGGCGAAGCCGCCCGTCACCGGGTAGCCGCCCGAGACCGAGGCGGCGACGTTGGCCGCGCCCAGCCCGATCAGCTCCTGGTCGGGGACGATGCGCTGGCGCTTCTTGGCGGCGAGCGTCTGCGCGACCGAGACCGATTCGACGAAGCCGATGATCGAGATCAGGACCGCCGAGCCGATCAGCGCGCCCCAGAGATCGAGATCGAACGAGGGCAGCGTCGCGGGCGGCAGGCCGCGCGGCACATCGCCCACGATGGACAGGCCCCGCTCGGCGAGGCCGAGGCCCCATGCCACCAGCGTGGTGACGACGACGGCCGCCACGGGGCCGGCCTTGGTGAGGATGTCGGCGAGCCGCGGCGGGAGGCCCCAGCCGAGCAGCAGCGGCTTCAGCCCCTTGCGCACCCAGAACAGGAACGCGGTGGCCGCAACGCCGATGCCGAGCGCCCAGAAATTGGTGTCCGGCAGATTCGCCCAGAGCGACGAGAGGAGTTCCGGCAGAGTGTGGCCCTGCGCCGTGACGCCCAGGATGTGCTTGAGCTGGGACGTGGCGATGAGGATGCCCGAGGCCGTGATGAAGCCCGCGATCACCGGGTGCGACAGGAAGTTGGCGACGAAGCCGAGCCGCAGGAAGCCCATCGCCATCAGGAACGCGCCCGACAGGAACGCGAGCGTGATCGCGGCGAGCGCCACGGCACGCGGGTCGGTCAGGCCGAGATTGCCGATGGCGGCGGCCGTCATCAGCGAGACGACGGCGACGGGGCCCACGGCGAGCGCCCGTGACGTGCCGAAGATGGCGTAGCCCACCAGCGGCAGGATCGAGGCGTAGAGCCCCATCTCGGCCGGCAGGCCCGCGAGTAGCGCGTAGGCCAGCGACTGTGGGATCAGCATGATCGTGACGATCACGGCGGCGAGGCCGTCGGCCTCGAGGGTGCGCCGGTCATAGACGGCGCCCCAGTCGAGGATCGGCAGGTAGCGGCGGAGGGCGGGCGGGATCATGGGCCTTCGTCTTCGATTGGGCGGGCAGGACCGGGGGGCCAGCCCCCCGGACCCCCCGGGATACTTGGAGCAAGAAGAAGCGGGCAGGACGCCGGAGAGGGGCGCGCGTGTCGCTCTTGCGGGCGGCGCCTCCGCCGGGGCGGGGACGCCATCGGGTGATGGCCGCGCTCAGGCGGCGTGGGGGGTCACTCGGCCTTACCCCTTTTTCTGGCGCTGCAGGCGGTGGCAAGCTGCCGTGGCGCAGGC